>QGCX01000054.1_pt1 | contig 30332 bp, 31 predicted proteins | sample 4708031 | NCBI WGS metagenome assembly QGCX01 (sample SAMN08941163, study PRJNA450518) | Sediment metagenome, whole genome shotgun sequencing project. | reverse complement strand
GTCCAGTTTCAGCAGATTTCCAATAGTAAAAAAGGCCCTTCATTTAGCAAATTTATTGGTTTGGTAGAAGAGGAAATAAAGTCCGGAAAAGCCCAAAAAATAATTTTGGATGTTAGATATGGTGGAGGTGGAAATGGGTTTAAACTCAAGTCTTTGACAGATCTTTTGAGAGAATCCGATCAGATCAATCAAAAGGGGAACCTGATTATTCTTACAAGCAAGACCACAAAAGGTACTTTGCTGGAACTTTCCTCCATTCTAAGGTTGAATACAAAAGCAGTACTTATTGGCGAACCAACAGGAGAAGGACCTAATACGGTAGGAGATGTAAAATATGTTGAGTTGCCGAACTCCAAAATCAAGGTTTCATTAACCAAAATCTTTTGGCCAACAAGTTGGTCTTTTGATCAGCGTACCACCTTGGAGCCAGATGTTGCAATAGCATATTCGCATGAGCTTTATCAAAAAGGTGAAGACCCATGGCTCACTAAGGCAACGACCTATGAAGTTAAAGAGGAAAAGAAAGTTTTGGATGGTCAACTAATAGAGGCCTTGGTCGGTTCTTATAAAATCAATGGACGTAAAGTATCCATCAAAAAAGAGTATGGAAAACTTTGGATACAAATGAATCGAAAAATCAAAAGCTTTTTTGAAATCAACACAGAACTTTTTCCGGAACAAGAAGGGGTACTGGGTACTAACATTAAAAATGTTAAGCTCCATTATAGTAAAAGTGAAGACGGGGAGATTTACCCATCGACTTTGGAATGGAAATCCAATATGTTGCCTATTGAACGGTAACGAATAGCATCATCAATCATCATCAATCAAAAATCGAATAGTCATGAAATTAAAACAACACCAGAGAATTTTTAAAAAGGCACACCTTGTGCTATTTACGTTGCTAATTAACGGCAGCCTATTTGCCCAAAAAACGGAATATTTTCGGCATTTGGTATTTCGGGAATCACCCGTATCCGATATGAGAGGAATATATCCCCTTACTAAAGAAGAGGCCCAAAAAGAGACGCATTATCGATTTGTGTATGATGAGGAGGAACGATTGGTAGAGGTGTCGCACAGAATCGGTGATTTTATAATTAATTATAATGACAATTGGGACAGTTTTATTTGGTTTTCCCCTAAAGTAACGATTGAGTACGCAGCGAATAAAGAAACCAGGTACTACTTCAATCGACTTGACGAGCAAATTGAAGCACATGGTAAAATGTACAAAGCCGAGTATGAATTGGATGATGACGGCAAAAGGACTTCGGTCAATTTTTTTGATAAGGACGGACAACCATCAGAAAACGCTTGGGGCATACATCGATATCAATGGACGTATGAAGGAAATGGCAATGTCTTGGAAGAACGATTTAATTTGGCGGGAGAGCCCAAGACAATCCGTCCCGATTTTACCTTTTACAAAGTAAGACTGGAGTTTGGGGATGATGATTTATTGGATTTTATTTATCACCTGGACGAGGATGGCAATTTGGTGAACAATTCAATGAAAGCAGCCATGGATCGCATTGTTTATGACAACGAGGGCAATTTTTCTCGATGGATGGTTTTTGATAAAGATAAAAAACCTGTAGAGGGAAATGCTCCAGAGTTTGCTATTGGTGAACATCTATACGATGCCAGAGGAAACGAAGTGGAAATGCGCGGTTTTGATGTTGTAGGGCGCAATAAAGCCATGCCTAATGGAGTGGCCCGAGTGTTGAATAGTTACGATAAATACAACAATCAGGTAGAAGTAAAGGTTTTGGATATTGAAGACAACTTACTTCAACATGTAAAAAGAGCATATAGTGAAGATGGTAGAAGGATTGAATGGATGCGATTTTATGATTCCGATGGTAACTTGACCATGCATCCTCAAGCCAATTTTGCCCAAATGAAATTTGAATATGCGGAGGACGGTAGCATGGCAGGGAGGAAATATTATGATGCGAAGAACCAAGAAATAGAAATGGATTAGTAGATGTCATATAGAAGAACAATAATTATAGCTATGGTATCTGGAATCATTCTTTCTGGCTGCAATAGTTATCCCGACCCATTTTTTGAATATCAGGATGCCACAACACCGGCAATGTTGGGTCAGGGAACTTTGTCCAGAGATTCATTACAATGGAACAATGCTTTTGTAGCCACAACCAAGGAGCTTTACTATACCAAAAGCCATGCAACTGGGGCCGATATCCGAAAATTTGTTTGGGAAGAAGGTGCTTTTATGGACAAGGGCAAAGTGGAGTTTCCTGAAGACGCTATTCACTCGGATGTGTATGTGGACGAAAAAGGGGAGGTGATGTTGTTTTCCTCAACCATGTTGGAAAACGAAACGGATACCATTGGTGATTGGAACATTTGGAAGTCTGAAAGAGTTGGCGGGGATTGGCAAAAGCCGGAGCTTTATTTTTCGCAACCGATGCCCGAGAATGAATTTTATCCCACCTTGGCGGATAGTGGCAATCTTTATTTTACAATAACACCGCACGGTTCACAAAATGGGGATATTCATGTTTCTAGATTGGTGAATGGCGTATATACATCACCAGAACCGCTGGACCCATCTATAAATTCCGAGTCCAATGAAGGGGATGCCTTTATAGCTCCAGATGAAAGCTATATTATTTTTGCCAGTTTCGACAAGGTGGAAAGCTCGGGTAAATCTGATTTATATATTAGCTTGAAAAAAGCAGACGGAAATTGGTCCCAACCCATCTGGATGGGCAGGGAAATTAATTCGGCTGGTTTTGATGGCAGTCCCTTTGTGACCCAGGATGGAAAGTTCCTAATTTTTACCAGTAGCCGTGGCAGTACTGAAGAAAATCCCTTTTTCAATCATTATATCGTAAGGTTTAACCTAGAACAATACCATCAATAAGCTGTTGTCATAGGCGAATACTTTTAAATAAATGTACCAATTCCTAACGTTTGGGGTGGGGGTGAAGTGGTTTCTAGATTCGCAAACCCATTCTTCACTAATTATTAGCATGGTGGTATAATGGCTATCCAACCAAATTTTTAACCCGTAGCTATCTTAGGAAACGACAATTATTCATCCTTCGATTTTGCCCCTCCTTTTTTACTAATTTCATGGATTATGGCAAGAAATCCCTCTCTATAGTTACTGCTAATAGGTATTTCTTTAGCATCAATGACCACACAGTGTTTTTTGACCGTTTCTATATGTTTTAATGCTACGATATAAGATCGATGTATTCTTATAAAAAGCTTTTTTGGAAGTATTTCCAACACTTCGGATATTTTATAACGTGCCAAAACAGGTCCTTTACTGGTATGGAAAGTGACATAATTACCATCGCTTTCCACGTATTTTATATCCTGAACATACAATTGATGAAATTCAGAACCGCTTTTTATAAAAATTGTTTGTTGCCCAACATCATTTGAAATTTCAGTACTTGAAGTTTTTATACTGCTATTTTTTTCTAATAGCTGTTGAGCCTTCATAACCGCTTGGAGCAGTCTATTGAATTCAATGGGTTTTAAAAGATAGTCCACCGCTTTCAATTCATAACTCTCCAAAGCATATTCAGAATAGGCGGTAGTAAATATAATAAGTGGTGGATTTTGCAAAAACTTAGGGAAGCTGATCCCCGATAATTTTGGCATGTTTATATCCAAGAAGATAACATCGACGGTATGCTTTTGAAGGTGTTCAAGCGCATCTAGGGGATCTCTGAACGTTTTCTCCAAATCGATAAAAGGAATGCTGCTTAAATGGAATTTAAGTACATCAATAGCAGCTGGTTCGTCATCAATTATTATACAGTTCATAAGGGTCTTTCATCGAGTTGCAGCTTAAGTAAAGATATGAAATGCCCCTTATCTTCATTTGCTTCCAACGTATGGGTATTTGGATACAGAATGGAGAGTCTCTTTTTTAAATTATCAAGTCCAAAACCCGAAGACTCATCCTTTAAGCCAGAGATTCCTTGATGTATTGTATTGGTTACCTTAAAACATAATTTATTTTCTTCTACCTCGAGCGAAATATTGATCAGGGATTTTGTTTTGGGATCAATACCATGTTTGATTGCATTTTCAACAAAAGGGATGAGCAGCATCGGGCTTATGTCTACATCCTTAACATCGCCTTTGATCTTAAAATTAATATATACCTCGTCTTCGTCGGCGATACGTAGTTGATATACCTGAATAAAATTTTTGAGGTGATGAATTTCTTTTTCAAGAGGTACTTTATCTTCATTCGTTTCATAAACCATATAACGCATTAATTCTGCGAGTTTAGCAATTCCATCTGCTAACTCCGGCACATCATGCTTTAGTGATTTGGCATAAAAACTATTTAAAACATTGAACAAAAAATGAGGGTTGATCTTGGATTTTAAAAAAGCCATTTCTGTGGAAAGCTTTTCTTCAAGCAATACACGTTTAAGTTTTTCATTTTGTATCCAATATTTAATCAGTGCGTAGGATAAAGCGACTAACAAAATAAAAAAACTGACCACTGAATTATAAAGGAAATACACTAGGAAAGATTCGTTTGCGGAAGAAAAGAAAACAGCTAAATACCTATAATCCACTATACTCTCAAATAGGTTGATGGCTATGAAACCACTTAACAAAGAAATTACCAAGGCCCTTATTTTTTTAAGGCGCAAAAATTTTGGGACCAAGAAAAATGACGTAGTGTAAAAAACAGTAGTGTTCATAAGCATCCCGAAAAGTAAAGCAACCCAATAAGGGCCTTTGTCTTTCCTGAAGTCACCAATAGTCGATGTATAGTTTAGAATTAGAACGTACCCTATTCCCCAAACTAAAACGTGAATTATGGGCTCTATATATTTTTTCATTATGAACAGCTTGGTATCAAAAGTAGCGTTTAAAGTAAATCAAATTCGTTAAAAGGACAGAAGGTATTATTGTAGGGACGAAAATGCACTTTCCTGTGAAGTTTATCCTTTTTCACATATTTATAAGTTTCCACCACAGGAAAATAGGTGCTAATCACATTCCTTTTTTTGAATCATTCAAGCATTCTATTATTGCTGAACAATACTTATAAAATCAAAAGGAAATGAAACAGGTTACAGCAATTATAATCGCCTTGGTCTTAGGGATTAATTCTTTTGGGCAATCAAGTTCCAATAAAGAATTAAAAAAGGATATCGATGCACTATTTGAAAGTTATGCGCACTACAATCGCTTTGTGGGAAGCGTTTTAATAAGTGAGAACAATACCATTATCTATCAACAAAGTTTTGGTTATGCCGACATAGTGGATAAAAAAAAGAATACCAAAAACTCGATATTTAGTATTGCCTCGCTAACCAAATCATTGACGGCGGTTGGTATTATGAGATTGGTGGAAGATGGCAAACTGACATTGGAAGCTCCTATTTCAATTTACTTCCCAGATTTTATGCCTGATTATTCAAAAGACATTACCATTCAACATTTGCTCAATAACAGCTCTGGTATGGAGGCCAATATTGGTAGGAAAGATGATAGTGGAAACGGCCTTATGCCTGAAGTATCTTCAATTACTTTGGATGAACTTTTGGAAAAATTTAAGGCTTCAAAATTAAAATTTGAGCCAGGAACAGGGTATGAATACAATAATTTTGGCTACTCGCTCTTAGCAAATATTATCGAAAAAGTGAGCGGTCAATCCTATGCCGACTATATGGAACAAGCTGTTTTTAAACCTGCAAATATGAAAAATACAGCAGTCGCAGCATTTAAACCAAACCACCAAAAAGCACAGCCGTGTTTAGGTTTGGGAATGAATGAATTTCAAAACTTCAGTTCCCCCTTTCATCCTTCTTGGCTTCAAGGAGCGGCCGATATAAATTCGACCACATTTGATTTATTCAAATTTATGCAAGCGCTGGAGAATGGCACCTTATTAAAGGTAGAATCAAAGAGTAAGCTGTACAACGTAACGCAAGCAATGGGCGTAAATGATAAGTTATCTGGATTAGGTTGGGTAATTGAACAAAAAGGAGAAGAGAAATGGATATATAATAACGGATTGCTTCCCGGCTATGCTTCAGTGATGGGTTCATTGCCAGAAAGAGATATTAAAATAATCGTTCTATCCAATGCTACTTCTGTAAACCCTGTATTAGAGGAGTTTCAAGGTGAAGTTACTTTTGTACCAGAAATTACCGATAAAATCATTTCACTGTTTCAAGGTAAACCTGTAGAAAACCTGCCGTTACCAATTAAAAGTAAAAGTATTGCTGATTTTACCAATACTTATCAATTGGATGATGAACACGCACTTGTTTTAAAAAAGAGAGAAAGCACATATTCATTAGAAACAGCCGGTAAAGAGCCTTGGTCTGTTTTTACTTATGCATTTTCTAAAGACGTGAATGATAACACTGAAGCCTGCGAAACTGCACTATTTTTTGCCAAAGCCTGGAGTACTCAACAGTTTGAAGGACTTTCAGATTACGGTAACGAACAAATGAAAGGATTTCTAGGTACCCAGCAAGGACAGGATCAATTAAAAGGAATGTGGGCAAATTTCATAAACCATGCAGGTGAATTTAAGGCATACAATATCTACAATATTGAGGGCGAAGAAGTTAAAAATATTCACATCAGGTTTCATTTCGAAACAGTTGATATTGGAATGGTAATAAGTGTAAACGCTGCAAATAAAATACAAGGAATGTTTATGGATGATGCTGTTAAAACTAGTCATGTCACAAAAGTTGTGCTTGTTCCCGTGGGGGGAAATAAATTCTTTGTTGATGGACACAGAAATGGTGGTATGCAGGATTTAGTGATAACAGTATCCGATGAGGGATTAATCTTAATAGATGGTTCCGTGAATTTTAAAGCTGAAGCTTGTAATCCTTAAAAGAAAAAGCCAGCCGCAATGGATTAAAAAACAGCAGTTAAGAGCGAACTTATTAATTCTATTCTATGGTCTGTCTTTATTTTTAAACTGAAAATTAGCACAAATATACCCGCTACTTTTCATATACAAATCCGTTATGATAAGAGTGGCTGAAAACATCAAGGTATTTATAGCATATTTTAAATTTAACTAATGAAAACACCGATTTTTATATTGTCAATGTTTGTGATAGGAATGGTTACAAATAGTTGTAATTTCAAGAAAGAGGACTTTAAACAAGGTAAGTCAGTGTCACAAGAAGAGTTGTTTCTTGGTCAAAAGCCTCCAGGTCTTATTCCAGAACTCTTTGCTCCTGGTATAGTTTCAACAAATCATCTAGAAGTTTTGGCTGCAATTTCACCTAATTTAGATGAGTTTTATTTTGCAAGACAGATAAAAGGTGAAGTCTCTAAAAATTTGGGAATTCGATTCGAAAATGGAAGTTGGAATACCTTTATGGAAGAACCAAACACAGGTGAAATGTTTATTTCTACAGATAATAAAACCATGTTTTTGGGGAATAAATATAGAGAAAGAACACCAACTGGTTGGTCAGGAGAAAAAAGTTTGGAGTCGCCATATGACCAAATCCCCATTATGCGACTGACATCGTCGGTTTTAGGTACTTATGTTTTTGACGAAAGGGATTCTATTGGAACACTTAGAATGTCTGTTGTAAAAAATGGAATTCGTGAAGAGCCCATAGAAATGGGAAATGTATTCAATTCTGGAACTTATATAGCACATCCTTTTATTGCAACAGATGAAAGCTATATCATTTGGGATTGTGAAAAAGAAGATGGATATGGTAGTTCTGACTTGTACATTAGTTTTCGGACAAAAGATGGATCTTGGGGAGCAGCCATAAACATGGGTGAAGATATCAATTCTGACATGGAAGATAGTTACGCAAGTGTTACTTCGGATGGTAAATACCTTATATTTCATCGCGTAAAATTAGGTGACACTTTTGACGAGAGTTATGCCGATATTTTTTGGGTTGATGCTCAGATTATTGAAACGCTTAGACCTAAACAATAAAAATAACTAACGCTAACAATGGTAATAATTCATCATAGTTTTTTAAACTATGGAAGATGCTGAATTAGCAGTAATTGAATATATGGAGGTTTGGTTTAATAGAAGAAGGTTGCATTTTTCTTTAAATAATAAAACAACAAGTCTTGAAAAGCGATTCATTTGTAAAGTGACCAATTACTGAAAAAACACTTCATATTTTTTTAGGTTATCATTGATCATTTCTACTGTTAGTGTTGAGGTTATTGTGGCTCCTGAAATCCCATCGACTATCTTACTTCCAGGTATTGCAATTTTACCATTTTGTTTTAGTCCAAAGGTATTTGTCGCAAAATTTACCTTGGTGCCCACGAATTGATTTTCAAAGTCAGACAGAGTAATAGCAGCACCATATCCATCCGATTCCGCTACATGGTCAAACTCAACTTTTTTAATTTCCAAGGTGTTTTTGTCAATCAGAAATGTTCCTCGAATGTTTCCTCCAAACCCTTTGTTGGACATGATAATCATGACTTCATTGTTGATGTCGGTTCCAAAAATGGGATAAACATTGCTTTTTCCTGTTTTGGTAATCTTTTTAAAGAGATTGATTGCTTCGGAGATGTTTACACTATCAAGATTTTTATTTTCATCTATGGTCCAGCAATGAAACTGGGTCTCAAAATCAACGGAATCTGAAGGTGAAATACCTAAGTATTGTGCAACCCTTTCCATTTCCAGGGATTTTTTGGGTGGTTTTTCAATATCTATTGATATTGGATCGGGGACACTTTTTTCATTCTGTTGTTTACAGTTCCACATTCCAAGAAGCACTAGAGGAATCAAATATTTTGCATTCATGTTTCTAAGTTTTGTATATAATTTTCTATGGCTTTTCAAAGCTTGGGACATTAGCAATCTCAAATTTGGGAAAATTGTTGTATAAATAGAATGATTGCCATCATATTGGAGTAAAGATTTGGAAATGGTTAAACTTTACCATTACCGCCTAATTAATTATGTTTGGATTGTAGGTTCTACAACCCCGACGAATCACTATATAGGTGGTATTAAAGCACTGTCAACTAACTGATTGATAGTGTTTTTTTGTTTTTTATGCGTTCATTTGAATTCATTTAAATACATAAAAAGGTATCGAGTTTTGTGAATGCTTCGGTATGTTCCTTGTGCATAATTTAGTTACAGTTTGACGCTATTTATGGGTGTTTTGCAAACCTGTTTTGTTAAATCCAAAAATTATGTATTATACTAAATTACAATACTTTAAAGGTTTTTCTCTTTACAAGAAACACTTCCAACAATCCCGAGAAATTGACCATTTATGCCGCCCTGCTCGTTCAGAAAACGAGGCGGTTCGTTCTGAAAATTAGAGGAGCCAAATTCATTTGTTCGAACTGGATCTCCGAACTCATATCTTCCAAAAAGTTGGAAAAACCATTTTTTATTAACAATTGTGTTGAGGTATTCATATTGGACCAATCGATGGAACAACGATTTAGATTCGGATGAGGTGGAATATGGTAGCACGCTTCAACTGCATGAAGATGGCACCTTGGAGCTCGAACGTATTGGTGAAGATGAGTCCCAAGATGAGGGTGTTTGATCTATTGAGGGCAATAATATCTAAATGCTCTTATTATTTTGAAAATATTCAATCTTCAATTGGAACATCTCGGCCATTTTTGTGGCCCTGAACTTGGCCTCTGCAGCTTTATCGCCTGAGAAATTTTCATCAATGGTCTCAAAAAAAAGTTGCTTCCAACGATCAAAATGTTTTGCATCGACCGGGAGCTTGGCATGGGGAGCAAAGGGACTACCTTGATAGGTGTGTTCCTTCAATAATACTGTTTGCCAAAAACGGTACATTTTTTCTAAGTGGTTCGGCCAATTATCTTGTATCACCTCATTAAAAATATCGGCCAAAAGGGGGTCTTTACGAACTTTTCCATAGAAAAAATCTACCAAGAGTTTAACCTCTTCTAGACTTATTATCTCCTTTGTTTTGATCATTGCATTTTAAGGATTCAATAGATTTTGACATGTTTGTTATATCCATCCAATTGTGATATCAACCGTGTTCCAACATTTATTTAGGGAAGTGTCCTCAGTCTTTTAGCGCTTTAAATAGGTCAACCCTACTTCTAAACCTGTAGCTAGTTCAAATAAACTAGTGCTTTCCAACATATTTCGGAGGTCGGTTCGTATATCAAGAAACTTGTCATGTAGAGGGCAGGGTTTTTGTGCGTTACATTCCTTTAGCCCTAGACCGCATCCCGTATATATTTTATCGCCATCAATGGCCTTGACGATCATGCTCAACTTTACCATATCCATATCTTCCCGTTCAATTTCGAACCCACCCGTGGGCCCTTTTACGGAATGTACAATGTTGTTTCGGGTAAGTTGCTGTAGTATTTTTGCTGTGAAGGCGATAGGGGAATCTATTTCTTCCGCTATTTCAGTAACACTAACGCGTCTTCCTTCCAAGGATTGCAGCGCAATATAAACGGCTGCCCGAATACCATACTCACAGGCTTTTGAAAACATCATAGGGGGTTATATCAGTACAAAGATAGGATTAAAACATTTAAGATAAATTGTCTTTTATTTGTTTTGCCTAACCATTTAGTAAAGGCCAACAATAAATCGATTTAGGTACCTTAAGTACCAATAAAAATGTATGCATACCTTCTACTGGATGTGGTCTAATTTACAAAGTGATAATGAAGCGAAGTGGTCAACCCCGCATATACACAACCTAATAATGCATTGTGCGAATGGGCATGGACCATAAATTTATAGTTGAACCCAAAGAAAAAAATGGAATAGGAGCGAAGTAGTATACCCAATACAGCAGCGATACCAAAATATATAATGGCAATTCGTAAATGTTTTCGATAAAGGTTTTCCTTCATGAGTTATTTATAATGCTACCCCAGTTAAAAATCCTTTCTTTTTGCTTTGTACCGCAATCCCAATAAGGGCAATATGGTCCATAGCAACAGAATAGCCATGGAGATCAAGAATCCCAAATCGGTTCCAAAGAATTTTTTAAAGATGGCACCGGTATAACCCAATAGGGCCGAGATATCCAATTTGAGCAATATCAATATTCGTGACAGATCTATGGGATTGAGTGCAGTGGCCACCAAGGAAAAAGTATCCAAGGGATATTCCTCAAACATAATGAGGGACATGAGAAACAAGCCATCGTAGACCACGGCCAAGAAAAGCCATAGCAATACGGCATATCCAAATCCCTTGATCTTGTTTTCGTTGGATATGGCGATCACAAAGGAAAGTCCCACGAATATAAAAGTCAAAAAAGCTCCTGTGACCAATAAAAGGGAGAAATCAAAAATTGCATCGCTCCTTAGCAGGCCATATAATAGAAATGGGATTCCCAGGCCCAATACCAAACTAAGGGTCAACGAGCCCGCCACGCCAAAATACTGCCCCATAAAAATGGAACTACGTTTGATGGGCTGTGCCAATAAAAGTTCAGTGAATTCTCGGGAATTGTAATAGTACATCACCCCGAAAATGGTTCCTATCAATGGAATCAGGATAATGATCACGTTCATTAAGGTAATCACAGCCTTGGAGACATCATTGTTTAGGAACAACAACACAAAGCCAAGAGCGAGGTAAAACAGAAAGTAAACGTAGCTCCAACGGCTGCGTATAAGATCATAAAAACTGTATTTCAATATTTTAAGCATGGCTTTCCGTTGTGGTTATGGCCGCAATGGCGTGTTCAAAATTGGATTGATCGGTCTGTTCCAAAAGTTTTTCGATACTCCCCTTAAAATAAATCTCCCCTTCCAGCAAATAGAGTATCTCATCGGCCATTTCTTCCACAAACTGCATAATGTGCGTGGTAATCAAAATGGTTTTTCCCTGGGTTTTCTCTTTTTGGATCAATTCCTTTAAACGAATCAAGGCCTTTGGATCCAAGCCTGTGGTGGGTTCATCCAGGATGATCAAGGGACTGTCGAACATAAAGGTCAGTACAATGTTCACCTTTTGTTTGGTACCCCCGGAAAGGGTTGACAGTTTTTTGTCCAAGAAGGGGTCCAGTCCAAATAGCTCGATAAGCTCTTTCTCAGCACTGGGGCTGTTCCTTAGGTCCTTGATCATGTGAATCAATTCCTTGACCTTGATGTTGGGAGGAAAATTGGCGATTTGGGGGAGATAGTCAATTTTTTTGCGGTATTTCCAGTCCTTTTTGATGGTCCTGTCCAGTACAGTGATACTACCTTTATCGGGAATTACCATGCCCAGGATACTCTTGATTAAAGTAGTCTTGCCCGAACCGTTGGGTCCAAGAATGGCATAAATATGGCCTTCGTCTATGGATAAATCTACTCCTTTCAATACTTGGTTTTTTCCAAATCGCTTATGAAGATTGTTTATTGCAATGGTCATGATCGTATTTTCATTAAAGGTTGGGCATCTTTTAAATTATCTGGTGTGAAGACAGGGGAGACTCGTTCGGAGAAATCAATAATATCCATGAAAAGGCTCCGCAACAAAACAATGGTTTCCGGGGTTCGGTTCACTACATAGGAAAACAATTTCACTGGACGATAAGGTACATCACCAATACCATCTTTGTCGAGATCATAACCGGTATAACTGCTCCAAAAGTTCCCTTCGAATACATTGTCGTTCAGTTTGCTGTTATAAGAAATGTCGAAGGAATTGTAAAGGAAATTGTTGCCCTTAAAACTATTGGTGTAGCAAGCTCCAATAACCCGAATGGCCCAACCGTTTCCTTTAAAGTCATTGTCGATATATTTGATCCGGTTAGATCCTTCTATATTTATACCAATGGTATTTTCTTCAAAGATGTTTCCACTGATTTCCGCATCGTTGATTTCTTTTAATAGCATACCGTAGGCCGCTGTGCCCCAATTCTTTCGAAAAGTATTGTTCTTCATGGTGATGAACTTGGAGAACATGACTGCCACTCCGGCACCATTGTTCTCAAAAGTATTATGGGTATAGACATCATGGTCGGAAAACATGAAATGGAGTCCGTACCGAAGATTGTCCCTGCTCACATTATCGGTAATGGTAATCTGGTCGGAGAATTCCAAGTAAATACCATCCCGGGTTCCCTGGACATGGTTTTTCCTTACTTCTATATCCGAGGAATACCAAAGTTGGATTCCATTTCCCGAATTGTATTCATCCACAGCTTCTCCGATGATTCTATTATGGTATACTTTGCCATGGGATGATTTTTCCAAATAGATACCGAAAAACAATTGCTCCAGTACCATATTTTGGATGAGGAAATTTTTGCTTCTAATTACCCGGATGGCTGCATTATCCTTTGTGTAGCTTACTCCTACATTGATGATGAATAGACCGTCCAAAGTCACGCCGTCCGATTGAATCCTAAAGATTTCCCCTTTTTTTTCTCCGTCGATAATAGGGTAATCAACTCCTTTGATGACCAAGGGCCTGTCCACCAGAATTTCAAATTCTCTATAGGTTCCTTTTTGAACCAATAAGGTGTCATGGGCATTGGCTTGTTGAATCGTCTTCTTGATGGAACTATGCTCACAGGTTGGGCAGACCGTCCAGGTCTTGGCCCATACCAATGGCCCCAACAAAAGCATAATCAACCTTAGGATATATTTGTGATGTGGATTGTTGAATATCATGGTGTCTTTGTAATTGAAGTACTCAGTGGCACCTTTTTAAAACGGAAACAAAGCAATTTTTATCTGATGATCAAAAACTTGGTGTCTTCCTTGGCCGTTACCCAATGCTCCACTTCTTTGGAAAAACCAAAATGTTGTTGTGTTGTCAAATTAACAATTTGGTTCTCAATATGGAAATTGATAGAACCTTCCAAGACAATCAAATGGGCATCTTTTGGTGATGTGTGATTTGGAAATACCGCATTTTTGGCCAAGCTGATGCTCAAAATTTCCAGTGCTGGGTTTTTGACCAGTCGTTCGACCTGTAGACCATCAAAAGGTTGTTGCGCAATGGTATTGTCAATATCGATCATATACATGGGTTTAAACTTTTACTTTGTTATTTATATTCTTGTTTTAATTCGGTCCAGGACAGGAGCTCCCCACCATTGTCATCCAATGTGTTTTGGGCAGCCTTTTCTTCGGAAAATGCACTTAGAAAAGCCCCCATAGGGCTGGGAATATTCTCACTTATCAAATAGGTGGCATTTTTGGCATCCACCAGTTCACCGGGACGGTCAAAATCATTGACCAAGAACAGGGCCATCTCGGTTTGATCATCCTTTAATTGGTTCATCATACATTCCACGGCGTCAAAATTGAATACCTTGCCTTTTGTGGTGACGAGCTGTGCTGCGTGTTGTTTGTCCACAATGGTCATACTACAATAATGACAAGCAATGTGACCATAATCAATAGGTTTTGGACTTACGGAGCACCCCATGATACAACCAAAGATTACAAGCAATAGGATAATGAAGGGTTTCATAATGAATATTTTATTGTTTTTTTGTGTTTTTCCACCCCAGAAATCCCGCGGCCAAGGTAAGCATCATGCCCACGAACATGAGCCAGCCTCCAGATGCCGGAATTGAGGTTACATCAAAATTCAACATCTTTACATGTCCCAATAAAGGGGGCTTATAGGTCATCGCTGTTCCGTCGGGATTTGTCAATTTCATGATAGCATTGGGGTCCAGATTAGTGCCATAGTCCACCAACCATTCATTGAAATCGTACATGCCCAATATGCCCATAATGGACATCAGTACAAACCAACCAAGAAACCATTTGTAGCTAACCTTGTTGAAGTAACCCAAAAAACCGATCAATACACCAAGGGCCACCATGATTCCGATAACCATAGGAAAAGTACTAAATTCCCACATGTCCTCAGCTTTCGGGAGTGTGTGCATTCCTATATAGTGGTTCAGGCCATCAATGTTTTGGATATCAAATTCGCTTACTCCCTTTAGACCATTGATATGGATGTTCAACCCCAAGGGATCAGGATATTGTGGAGCTCCCAACATGATGTTCCAAAGTGGGAAAATGTATAATCCCAATAGGAAGAGCGGGCCAAAGATCATTAATATACTAGCCTTTTTCATTTGTTTTGATTTATAGGTTACAAACTGAGTGCGGTTTTTTGGTCGATGGTAGTTTGTCAATTTGTAAAAAAGCGGGCAGGTGGTGGACACAGCCCGCTTCATTCAATGGTGAGTCAATCCGAATTATTCACCAAGTGACCATTTCAATTCTGTGTTGGAATTGGCAGGAGAGACCCTTACATATCCTTGCATTTCTTGGTGCAGGGCCGAACAGAAATCTGTACAGTAGAATGGCCACACGCCAACTTGTTTGGGTTCCCAGACCGATGTCTTGGTCTGTCCTGGCATCACTAAAAGTTCGGAGGAGTTTTGGCCCAAGATGGAAAAACCGTGCGGTACATCAAAATCCTGCTCGTGGTTGGTGATATGGAAGTATACCTTATCACCGACCTTGATACCCTCAATATTGTCCGGGGTAAAGTGACTGCGGATCGTGGACATGTATACATGTACCTCTTTGCCGTCTCGTACCACTTTGGAACCATCAGCGGTTGTTACGGCATAGGGGTGCTGGTTCTCATCCAATCGATAGATTTTCTGTGATTTCGGAGCCAACAGCTCAGCGGGGCATCCCGCAGCGTAGTGGGGCTCTCCGTGTGTTGGGAAGTCATAGATCAATTCCATTTTGTCCCCTGATATGTCATAGATCTGTGCAGAGTGTTCCATTTCCGGACCAGTGGGCAAGTAACGGTCCTTGGTAATTTTGTTCATAGCCACTACGTATTGACCAAATGGTTTTCTCGAGTTACCTCCAGGAATCATAAGGTGACCCACGGAGTAGTACGTTGGTTTTCTGTCAATGACCTCCCAAGTGCCCAATTTCCATTTGACCACTTCCGAAGAGATAAAGAAGGTAGTATATGCATTTCCTTTACCGTCAAATTCGGTATGTAGTGGACCGAGGCCTCCGCTTTTTACCTGTCCTGCCAGTACATCTTCAAATTTTAGAATTGGTATTCCATAGGCTTCACCATCGAATTTTTCACCTTCAATGGCGGCAATCATTTTATCAAAGGAGTGTACGGTTAAATCAGCAGATAGTTTTCCGTTACCGATAATGTATTCTCCTGATGGATCAACATCACATCCGTGAGGGGATTTAGGTGTTGGCAAAAAGTAAACTGCTCCGGGTACTTTTGTTGGATCAACGGTGAGTACTTCCTTACGCATTGTGGATGTTCCTGTGTGAGAATGCTCATCATATACATTGTGTGCATAGTTGGCCGGCATTTTGGTTCCTCCGCCATTGTTCACATACTCTTCGATTTTTTTCCAGTTGATGGCTGCAATGAAATCTTTGTCATTTTGAGAGGCATTTACTTCCAATAGGGTATTGGCCTCTTCCGTATTATAAGTGGTGAAGAAGAACCATCCATGGGATTTTCCCCTACCGGGGTGTGAAAGATCATAGTTGAACCCGGGCATCAACAATTGAAACTTGATGGCCATATGTCCATGTTCAGGATCCACACTTATAAAAGTCAGGGCACCTTTGAAGTTTCCTTTGTATTCACTGATGGACATATCCCTTTGGGGTACGGGTACGGCAAAACGGGTACCGGCCACAACATATTCGGTGTTCTCCGTGATAAAGGACGAACTGTGGTTACCAGCACTGTTGGGTACCTCAATGATTTCAGCTGTTTCAAATGTGCTCAAATCGACTCTTGCAATACGGGGGGTATTGTTTCCGTTCACAAAGATCCATCTACCGTCCAACTCCCCATTGGTCTGGGAAATATCGGGATGGTGAAGATCGTCCCAAGGCACAAACCCATGGGAGGTGTTCAACATGGGAACGGTTTCTTCGGAATAGCCATACCCAGAAGTTGGGAATTGGGAGAATACTGGTATTTCTTTGAACATTCTACCTGATGGTAAACCATACACGGTAAGGTTACCACTATATCCTCCAGATAAAAAGGCGTAAAACTCATCTTGTTCCCCTGGGGCAACATATACTTTTTCTGCAGCACTGGATGACAATGCACCGTTCGAACTTTGGTTTTGTTGGCCACAGGAGACCAGCATCAGGGCTGCTCCCATGGTCATTATAAAATGATTATGAATTTTCATTGTGTTAGGATTTATTCGTTTTTTTTGGTTTTATATTGTTTATTGGGTAGGAGGTAGGATGACCTTGTCCACAACATGTACGATTCCATTTCCTGCGGGTACACTACCAATTATCTTGGCGCCCCCGACAAAGACATCATCACCTTTAACTTCCACGGAAACATTTTGGTTATTGGCCTGCCCCAATTTTTTGAATTTTTTTAAAAAGTCCTTGGAATAGTTGCCTGGAGTTACATGGTATTTGAGGATGTTTGCCAGGGCATCCTTGTTTTCAGGTTTCAATAGATCTTCTACGGTTCCTTCTGGCAACGCATCAAAAGCGGCATTGGTCGGCGCGAACACCATTAAGGGGCCGGCATTTACTAAAACATTCTCCAGTTCAGCGGCCTGTACGGCTGCGACCAAGGTGGTATGATCAGCTGATCCTATGGCTATTTGTAGCACATTGGGCGTGGACTCATCATCTTCTATAAAGGCCTGTCCTTTATTGTTTTCCAATATAGCCTCGGATGCGTTTTGGTCGGAAACCGTGGTTTGGTTTTGGGCCCTATCCTTACAACTGCTGTTGAGCGCTAGTAGTAGAAATAGTCCCATGATACTGAGTTTAATGGTTGATCTCATACAATTTATTTTAAGGTTCTAAAGTATTCGAGAATAGCTCTGGCCTGGTCTTCGGTCAATCCTTGGTTGGACATTGGTGATCCATTGAATTCTTGAAGCAGATCTTTGGCCAAGGGATCTTGTTGCACCATTTCTTGGGGGTTCAAAATCATGTTCATGACCCACTCTGGAGTTCTTCTTTCCAATATTCCATTGGGAGGGGGACCGATGAATTTTTTACCAATTCTATGGCAAGCCAAGCACATTTGGTCATAGACCTCTTTTCCATTTGTAACCATGGCTTGATCAATATCCGGCTCCAATTCAACGGACTTGATCGGACCTACCCCTATCGTGGTCATGTCCACACGTTCAGAAGCCTTTACCTCGTTGGTCGTGCTGGTCTCTACAGGTTGTTCTGTGGCAGCCTTTTTACGTTGTACGCTAAAGCCTTCCTCTTTTTTCTCTTCATTCTTCCCTCCACATCCTATCATGATCATGGCAAAGAGCAGGGCCATTCCTTTTATTATCGTCTTCATGTGTTAAATGGTTTAAAATTTGATTCAAATGTATATAGGGACAAATAGGTATAACATGATATTAATCATAAAAAGGATAAAAATGTCTTTTAATCTTTGTTTGACATTTTTGACTATGCTCTCCAATTCTTCCAAATATGCCATAAAAGGAGTTCTTTATCTAGCATTGAACTCCAATACAGATCATAAAATATTGGTCCGGGATATTTATGAGAGAGTACATGTGCCGGAAGCCTATTTGGCAAAATTATTACAGGAACTTTCCCGCCATGATATCATTTCATCCACTAGGGGCCCCAAGGGCGGTTTTTACTTAAGTGAAGAAGACCGTAAACGTACGCTTATGGAAATCGTGAAAGTCATTGATGGTGAGAAAAGGGTCAATTCATGTGTAATGGGTATTCGAAATTGTAATATGGATAATCCTTGTGTACTTCATAAACTTGTAGGGTCCAATAAGTCAAAATTCATTAAAGTCCTTGAGAACACGACCATTCTAGATTTGATCAAGGGAAAAGAGGATGTAGAGGAGTTTTTTCCATTGTAATATGAATATTCGGTTTTTCTAGAGCCTTCTTGTCCCACTGACTTTGAATTCTTCGATTTTCCAACCTTGATGTAAACCTCAATCAACAGCGATTCACTTTCGGTATTACTGGCTTATTGATAGCCTTCATCATTGTTTTTGTTTTAAAAAGATAACTTAGATGCGACAAAACTTTAAAAAGGTAAATTGATTACTATGGACTTGGAAGGTATTTTAAATTACAGACGTTCGGTTAGAGTTTATGATAAAGCTAAAAAGGTTGATACTAGAAAAGTAAAACATGGTTTGGAACTGGCGACATTGGCGCCCAATAGTTCCAATATGCAATTGTGGGAGTTTTACCATGTTACAGAACCGGATACTTTAACAAAGCTCTCCAAAGCTTGTTTGGGCCAAACGGCTGTTTCTACAGCATCTGAGGCCGTTATATTTGTTACCCGACAGGATTTGTATAAAAAACGCTCAAAATTTGTTCTTGAATTTGAAAAGGGAAACATTCAACGCAACAGTCCTGAAGATCGGCAGGAGAAACGAATAAAGAGTAGGGAATTATATTATGGTAGAATAATGCCACTATTGTATACAAGATTTTTTGGTATTGTGGGGTTATTTAGGGTTATATTGACCAAGGCGATAGGTCTTTTTCGCCCCATAACCAGGGAAGTATCTGAAAGTGATATGCGTGTTGTGGTCCATAAATCATGTGCGTTGGCCGCGCAGACTTTTATGATTGCAATGGCAAATGAGGGATATGATACCTGTCCATTGGAAGGATTTGACAGTAAACTGGTCAAGAGACTTTTGAAATTACCACGTGGTGCCGAGATAAACATGGTGGTCTCCGTAGGAATCAGGAAAGGAAGTTCAGGTGTTTGGGGCGAGCGGTGCAGGGTACCTTTTGATGAGGTTTACCATAAACTATAGATGTATGAATTAGTGAATATCAGTGGGAATACTCATTTGTTTCATTTACTGTTAACTATTAAAAAAATGTCAATAACCATATATGGCATTTATCTGATTTTTCTTAATTATGTGAATTACTCCATCTCGTAGAGTTTCTTCTTGTTCTTTCAAATTCCTTATTATCAATGCCGTTTCTTTTTTTTACAAATCCATGTTTCTCTTTCTCAATTTGCTCAAGAATTCTTGGGAGATTCCCAAATAGGACGCTATGTGATATTGTGGGACCCGCTGTACAACTGTAGGATATTGTTCCAAGAACATTTTATATCTGTCCATGGCATTTCTGGACATATTTTGAAGCAATCGTTTTTTAAGGGCATGTACATGGCGTTGCATCATGATTCTGAACATCCTTTCTAAGGCCGGGATTGCTTCAAGCAGTTGTTTTTTTGACTCTAAGGATAACATCAACATTTCAGTTTCCTCCAAGGTCTCAATACTTACTTGACTAGGTACTTGGTTTTCAAAACTATTGATTTCACTAATCCACCAATCTTCAATGGCAAATTCAACCGTGTGCTCGTTTCCCTTATGATCTGTGAAAAATTCCCGAGCACAACCTTGCTTAATATAGGCTTCAAAATTACAGATGTCTCCCGAGCGCAAAATGAGTGTGTTTTTTGGAAATTTTTGATATTCAAAGAACTCCAGTGCCATCTCCGCTTCATTATCAGATAATTTAATAAAACGTTCCAAGTATTTTTTCAATTCATTTTTCATAAATCGGTATCGGGGCTGTAATGGTGATTTCTTGTCCTAGTTCAATGAAAAGGGATATAAAACCCAATAAATTTGTTTCGACAATGTATCAAAGAATTTTGAAAAAACATGTATTGAATAGTTGATATCATGTTTTTAATAAATCGGGCACTAGAGAATTTGGTGTTAAACATAAATAGCCCATATCCTAAAGTTGTTCTATTTATGGGAGATGCAATGAAATGAACCTTAATTTAACCACTTATGAATTACCGACCAAACAAGAATAGATATAACGAAATGACCTACAATCGCTGTGGCGATAGCGGTTTGTTGCTACCTGCTTTTTCACTTGGCCTCTGGCATAATTTTGGTGAGATGGATAATTTTCATACCGCCCGTACAATAGTGCGCAATGCATTCGATGCCGGAATTACCCATTTTGATCTTGCAAATAATTATGGTCCCCCACCTGGTTCGGCCGAATCTACTTTTGGTAAAATACTAAAATCTGATTTGGCCCAATACCGGGATGAAATAATTGTGAGCACCAAAGCAGGATGGAAGATGTGGGATGGTCCTTATGGTGATTTTGGTTCCAAAAAATACTTGGTTTCCAGTTTGGACCAGAGTCTAAAAAGAATGGGGCTGGATTATGTTGATATTTACTATCACCACCGCCCGGACCCATCCACACCTTTAGAGGAAACCATGGGCGCTTTGGATTTAATAGTTCGACAAGGGAAAGCACTTTATGTTGGAATATCCAGCTACAATGCGGAGGAGACAAAGGCTGCCATAAAAATGCTAAAAGAAATGGGAACCCCATGTTTGATTCATCAACCCCGTTATTCCATGTTCGATAGGTGGATAGAAGATGGGTTGTTGGATGTATTAGGGGAAGAAGGCGTTGGAAGTATTGTGTTTTCACCCTTGGAGCAAGGTTTGTTGACCAACAAATATCTTCACGGAATCCCAGAATCATCAAGAGCTGCCTCCGGACGTGGGAACGGCGCTTTGGAAGTTGACCAAATCACCCCCGAAAAACTGGAAATTGTAGCAAGATTGAATAAAGTGGCAAAAGATAGGGGTCAGACCCTGGCCCAAATGGCACTTTCATGGGTAAAGCGAGACCCAAGGGTTACATCTGTCTTATTAGGGGTCAGTAAGCCCGAGCAACTGGAGGACTCGTTACAGGCTTTGCAAAAACCGGGATTTGACGATGGGGAGTTGAGTGCGATTGAAAATATCCTCGCAGGAAAAGTATAAATGGTATAACATGCCATTGATCATGGTATTATAAAAGCTAACTAAACAATTAAAATGATGAAAAGAGTTTTGTCCATACTTTTTATATTGATGCTGCACTTTCACTTGGTAGCACAGGAACAGGTTTATGAACTAAGAACCTATGAATTGGAGTTTGGTAGACCGGAACAGGTGCTTCATGATTATTTAAAAGAAGCGTTCATTCCAGCCATGAATCGACAAGGAGTGAAAAATATTGGGGTGTTTGAAGAGGTAGGAGAACGTTTGCCCAAAAAACTATATGTGGTTATCCCTTATAATAACATAGCTGAGTTTCAAAAAAGCAACGAGTTATTGATTCAGGACGAAAAATATATAGAGGATGCAAGCCCATACCTTAAAATATCCGAAGACTTGATTCCGTACAGTAGAATTACCACTGATCTTATTAAATCCACCACTGGTTTCCCTAACCTTCAGAAGCCGATGGATGATGCGAACTTTTTTGAGCTTAGAATTTACGAAAGTTACAATGAGGATGCCCTAAGAAGAAAAGTGAAAATGTTCAATGACAGTGAATTTGGCATTTTTGAAGATGTTGGCCTTCCCACCGTATTTTTTGGATCTAACATTGCTGGGAACAATATGCCATGCCTCACCTATATGTTGGCATTTAAAGATAAGGAAGCCCACACGGAAGCATGGGGCAAGTTTGGTCCGCACCCGGAATGGAAGCGAATCTCAAATATGGAAGAATATGCAAATGCCATGAACAATATCATCCGGGTATTTTTAAAGCCACTTTCATATTCTCAGTTGTAGTGTGCAACAAGGTTAAAAAGGTCCCTTTTTCTTGGTTTACCATGTTTCTGTTCAAAAAGCGATTGTTAGTCGGATTGATTCAGTGATTTATATCATTGTCTAAGGCTATTTATTGAGCTAGTTTCAAACTATGAAAATAGCTCTGACTTTGGTTCGATATTTAGCTTTTGGCCTGAGTATTTTGCTTCTTGCTGCCATAAAGCCCACTCAAGATTTATCCGCGAAGGAGATTGTTAAAAGGGCTGATGACAATATTAGGGGGAATACGTCCCAAGCAGATATCACCATCCAAATTATACGTCCATCCTGGCAAAGGGAAATGGAAATGAAAGCTTGGACCAAAGGGGATGACTATACCTTGATTCTTGTACAGGCTCCTGCCAAGGAAAAGGGTATTATTTTTCTTAAACGCACAAAAGAAGTTTGGAACTGGATACCAGCCATTGAACGCACCATTAAACTACCTCCTTCGATGATGTCGCAGAGTTGGATGGGCACCGACTTTACCAATGATGATTTGGTTAAGGAAGCCTCATCGGTCAAAGACTATGATCACAAACATTTGGGCAAGGAATCTATTGAAGGCAAAGAATGCTACAAAATTGAAATGATACCGAAACCTTCAGCTGCCATTGTTTGGGAAAAGGTAATCGTATGGATAGACACCCAGGATTTTCTTCAGATCAAGGCGGAATTTTATGATGAAGACGGTGAACTGGTCAACATCATGAATTCAAGTGATGTCAAAATCTTTGGTTCAAGAAAAGTGACCACACGGATAGAAATGATTCCTACTGATAAAGAAGGCTACAAAACCGTGATCAGGTACAATCATCTCCTATATGATGAGGAGATTCCCGACAGTTTTTTCACTACACGAAACATGATGCAATTGAAATGATGTTCCTAAAATTGGCATGGTTGAATATTTGGCGCAACAGGCGAAGAACATTGATTACCGTTGCCTCAGTTTTCTTTGCCGTGCTTTTGGCCATTACCTTTCGCTCGGTTACCGATGGAGTTTATGAAAACATGATTCATAATGTGGTCAGCTACTCATCGGGTTATCTTCAAATCCATAAGAAAGGCTATTGGGATGAACAATCGATAGACAACTCTTTTGAAGCCGATGAACAGCTTTCTAAAAAATTACTTAACAATCCCAAGATCACCTACCTTATGCCTCGGTTGGAAACCTTTGCCCTGTCATCGTTTGCCGATAAAACCAAAGGAGTGATGGTATTGGGGATAGATCCTGTGAGTGAAAAAGAAGTAAACCGCCTCAATGAAAAGATTATTGAAGGGCAATATTTTGAAAGTAACAATGTGGACCATATCCTTATTGGCAGTGGGTTGGCAGAACAACTTAACACCAAGGTAAACGACACTCTTGTTTTGATTGGACAAGGGTACCACGCAAGCAGTGCCGCGGGTAAATTCAAAATCGATGGTATTTTAAAGCTGGGGTCTCCCGAGCTGAACAGTAATGTCATCTACATGCCATTGCAGGCATCGCAATATCTGTACGGTGCAGAAAACCGATTGACATCATTGTCCATTATGCTCGGTAAAACTTCGGATTTGGAAAGTTCCAAAAGAGCGGTAGAAAATACCATTGACATTGAGGCTTATGAAGTGATGACATGGAAACAAATGATGCCTGAGATGGATCAGTTTATTGAAGCGGACAGTGCGGGGCATTATATTATCATTGGAATTCTCTACTTCATCATATCCTTTGGATTGTTTGGTACTTTATTGATGATGACCTTTGAACGAAATCGGGAATTTGGTATTCTGATTGCCATCGGCATGAAAAAACGTCTATTGGCCTATGTAGTACTGTTGGAATCGATCATGATTTCATTGATGGGCTGTTTGATGGGTGTGTTAGCGGGCATATTGATTGTTCATTTGTTCACGGAAAACCCTGTCCAATTTAGTGGATCGCTTAGGGAGGTTTATGAAGATTATGGTTTTGAGCCCATTATTTATTTTTCGGGTCATATCCGAATTTTCATTACTCAAACCTTGATTATATTGGTATTGGCCATCCTATTGGCCCTTTACCCTGGATTTAAAATATTAAGGCTTAAGCCTGTAGATGCCATAAATAGTTGATTATGTTGGTTCAAATAGCTTGGCGGAACATTTGGCGCAACAAAACACGAAGTTTTGTGGTGATTGGCTCCATTGTAATTGGTCTGTGGGCCAGCGTATTCATTTTGGCCTTTGCTTGGGGGCTTTACAAAAACAACATTGATGAATCTGTAAACAGGCAACTATCCCATATCCAGATACATCATCCTGAATTTACCAATCAACAGGAATCCAAATATGTCATCAAAAATTCCGATTCCATTCTTTCAATACTTCAAAAAGAAGACCTGGTTCAAGCCGCAAGTGCACGCTCCATTACCCAAGGGATGATTACATCCCCTACAACCGTTGCTGGTGTCACAATTTATGGCATATCCCCAAAAGCTGAAATAAAACAGATTGGCCTAAATGAAAATTTGATAGAGGGAGATTACTTTGCTTCGGGAAAAGGCAATGAAATCTTTATAGGAGAAAAACTGACCAAAAAACTCAAGATTAAATTACGGAGTAAGGTGGTGGTTACTTTCACGGATATCCATTCCAATATAGTTTCTGCCGCATTTCGAGTTGGTGGAATCTATAAATCCAAGAACCTTTCCTTGGATGAAGTTAATGTCTATGTTCAAAAACAATCCTTGGACAAACTCCTGGATTTACAGCCTTCGGAAAGTAACGAATTGGCCATTTTATTGAAAGATGAAGCAGCATTGGAAAGCTATAAAACTGATGTTAAACAGTTGGTTCCTAGTGGAAAGGTGGAAGATTGGAAGGACCTTTCCCCTCATCTGGAGATGGTAATAGAATCTTTCAATCTATACACCTATATCATTACTGGCATTATTCTTTTAGCCCTCACTTTTGGTATTGTGAATACCATGCTCATGTCCGTTTTGGAACGAATTAGGGAACTGGGCATGCTGATGGCCATTGGATTCAACAAGAGAAAGATATTTTCCATGATTATGTTGGAAACCTTTTTTCTGACATTGATCGGATGCCCCCTTGGACTTTTTATCGGATGGTTGAGTATTCTTATTCTAGGAACCTACGGTATCAACATCGCCATATTCTCCGAAGGATTGGCCAGTTACGGTTTTAGTTCCATCATCTATCCTGAATTGGATAATCAAATCTATTGGATAGTGGCTATTATGTGTCTGATTACAGCACTGTTATCGGCCATATACCCTGCGTACAGGGCTTTGCAATTAAATCCTGCAGAATCAATTCGAAAAATCTAGCACCATGGGAAAAACAATCATTGATGCACATAACGTTAGTAAGACATATAAAGAAACAATGGTTCCTGTAAAGGCATTACAAGATGTGCATCTCCATATAGAAGAAGGAGAATTTGTTGCTTTGGTGGGGCCATCAGGCTCTGGTAAATCCACCCTTTTGAACATGATAGGTGGCCTTGACGAGCCCACTTCGGGAACCGTGTTTGTAGATGGCGTGGAAATTACTAAACTATCAGAAAACAAAATGATTGATTTTAGGCTTCAAAATATTGGTTTTGTATTTCAGTCCTTTAACCTGATACCTGTGCTTACTTCTAGGGAAAACATTGGATTTGTGCTCCAATTGCAAAAAGTCCCCAAAAAAGATAGGGAAAAAAGGGTCTTGGAACTGCTTCGGGAAGTAGGTCTGGAGGAGAAGGTCAATAGTAGACCGGGAGAACTTTCAGGAGGACAACAACAAAGGGTCGCGGTGGCCCGGGCCTTGGCTTCCAAGCCCAAAATAATTTTGGCCGACGAGCCAACGGCCAATCTGGATTCAAAATCAGCAGGTAATTTAATGGACATCATGGCCAAATTGAACCAAGAGGAAAAAATCACCTTCCTGTTTTCCACTCACGACCAAAGAGTAATTGAAAAAGCCAGAAGAGTAATTACTTTGGTTGATGGTAAGGTGGATTCTGATGTTGTGCAAACTCCTACTTGAGCATCATGAAACTTTCACCGATCATAGGGTTCATTATTGTACTGCTCATGCCCATTTGGATGTTGGGACAGGAAAAAGAACATAAACTGATGCTAAGCGGGTATGTCAAAAACCTCCACCAAATACAGTTTGTGGATAACTTGGACCAACTACAATGGACCACATTGGTACATAATAGGCTGAATTTTGCCTATGCTCCCTCAAAGAGCATTACTATGCGATTGGAATTTCGAAACCGAATTTTTTACGGTGATGCAGTGTCGAATATTCCTAGGTTTTCTGACCTAATGGGAATGGATAATGGATGGGTTGACCTGACCTGGAATTTGGGAGAATCGGAGCATATGCTATTTACTTCAACAATCGATAGGGCATCCATTAAGTATAGTAAAGGAGATTGGGATATTACAGTGGGAAGGCAAAGGGTTAATTGGGGACGGAACTTGATATGGAACCCAAACGATATTTTCAACACCTATAATTTTCTAGATTTTGATTATGAAGAGCGTCCTGGAAGTGATGCAATACGAATCCAGTACTATACCGGTGGTTTTAGTAAAGTGGAACTGGCCGCAAAAAAAGGTAGGGTAAAGGATGACCATATCATTGCCCTTTTGTACGGTTTTAATAAATGGTCTTATGATTTTCAATTGATTGGCGGTATCTATCAGAACGATTGGGTAATGGGGACAGGATGGTCGGGCAACCTGAAAAACATGGGGTTCAAGGGCGAGGTGTCCTATTTTGTGCCACGCAAGGATTACATGGAACCCAATAATATTTGGAGTGCTTCGATATCTCTTGATTATGGTTTTAAAAATGGACTTTACCTGTATGGATCGGCACTGTATAATGAAAGTGCCTCCGATTTTGAGGGCGGTGTTGAAAATCTGACCCTGAGTGAAATCACGGCCAAAGATTTAATGCCCTTTGAGTTTTCCAGTTATTTGCAATTGGTCAAGGAGTTCTCCCCAATCCTTTCGGCGTCGTTTGGTGCCGTATATTCCCCAACCAATCATTCGGTCATAGCAATACCTACATTTACGTATTCCCTTGCCACTAACTGGGAAATGGATCTAATTTCCCAATCCTTTTTTGAATTCGAGAAGTACCGATCTTTAGGACATAATATTTTTTTTAGGATTCGATGGAGTTTTTAAAAGACTTCATATGGATAGGTTTTTTCTTAATTATGCATGCTTAGTCACCTCAAGGTGCCCAAAATGAGGGGAGTCCAATTTACATCGTTATCGGAGTAACCCAAACTTGGTGAAGTTTTAAAGCTGCTTGATAAATTGATTTTCCTTTATAAAATAGCAGTTATCCGTATCCAATCCATCAATCGGGTTTTTATCCAGTATTATTATGGTTTTTTTACCCTTCATCCCATTCAACAGGGATTTTATGTAGTCCTCAGTCTCAGGGTTTAATTCTTCAAAAGGTTCATCAATTAGCAATATTGGTTTGTTGGTCAATAGTGCGCGGCAATACATCAATATTTTCTTTTGACTGCCTGTCAAAATATTTCCCAAGTCTCCAATTCTATCATCAAGGGTCAAAACATCTTTTGGATGTTCAAACTGCTGAAGGTCCTTTAAAAGAGCCACTGACTTATGCTTTTTATGCTTTTTTCTGGAATAGACAATAGCTTCATAAACATCTTTTCCATAAAGTGGAAAATCTTTGGAAATAACGGCAATATTCTTACGGATAGACTTTTCGGATAGTTGGTCTATGGTATTTTTTCCATAGGTTATATTTCCTTTTTTTGGAGGGTACATCTTAAGTAAAAGACCCACAAAAGCACTTTTGCCCGCTCCTGAGTTGCCAATGATAGCAGTTGTGTTCTTTGGTTCTATTGTAAAAGAAGTGTTTTTAAATACTTCTCGATCGGAGTTGGGGTAACTAAATGTAATATCCTTGAAGGCTATTCGCTTGTTTTCCAGTTCCAGATTTTGAAAGTCCAAGGAGTTTTCTGCCTTGAGGGAAAGTATTTTAATCAGTTTTTCAAAGGAAATATTTCCTAATTTCCAAACAATGCTCACGCGCAAAATCCTTCTAAATATAGGAAGGAAAGAAATTATTAAAAGGATTAATATCAATAACACCGATTGATCCACAGTGCTATCTTTGGCGTTATTCGAATAATACACATAGGACATTAAAATACCGAGCATAACATATGTCAAAGCAGGAATGAGCGCCTGTATGGAACTGGCCACTTTTTGATATTTCTTTCCTATTTCCAAAAGTTCACCGGAGCGCTTTCTATACCTTTTTTCTTCTGGCGTATATTTATTGAAAGCCTTTATGGTGTGAATACCCCTTAAGCGGGTATTGATAAAGGACAATATTTGGGATCGTTTATTTCTGCGCTTCACGGAAATTGTGTACAGCAATTTATTGATAAAGAACAGGATGAGCGAGAATATAATGATCGACCCGCTTAAGATAAGCCCTAAGTTAATATCTATATAAGCAATGGCAACCAAAAGAATGGCAATCAAAAACACATCCTGCAGGAATCGTAACAACCCTCTGGAGATATAATTTTGGATGCTTTTTAGGTCACCGCTGTACCGTAGCAAATATTTTCCGATACCTTTTTGGTCATATACTTCTGTAGCAACTTGTAACTGATGGGCAAATAATTTTTCCCGTAGATCCTTTGCAAATTTTTCACAGATAAGAGCAATAAGGTATTTATTGATGTATTCGAATACAAAGCGAATCCCCACAATGCAGAAAAAGAAAACCAGAAATTCCGTAAAAACCTGAGTATTGATAAACGGAACCGATTTAATAATCTGTAATCGGTGTGAGGAAAAGCCAAAATTGAATTCGTAGAATCTCCCAATACTTATTGGAATCAACAGTGTGAGTATATTGTACAAAAGACCACTTAAAAAAGTGGTCAGGAACAAGTAACTGTTGGTTTTAGCAAATTCCGTTATTAGCTGCCATTTTGTTTTCAAAAACTTCTGTTTTTTTACTTTGCTCTAAAGTATCGATTATTTCTTTTGACATTAATTCCTCTCCTAACAAAACTTTGTGATCAGACGCATTCCTTACTTCATCAACCATCAAAGGGCTGGTAGTGAAAAGTCCTGTAACCCCAATGACATTGTAATTAAGTCCTTTCAGCATATTGGCGCCAGAGATGGCACTCATACTATCAGTTGCTGAAAACAATACTCCAAAAACATTTTGGGCAAAAACACTATCATTGAGCAATGCGGAAGTTTCTCTTTGCAACAACCCATCGGCTATTTCAACAACAATTACATCAGGAGCAATGCTTTTTGCTTTGTCGAATAAGTATTTGTATAATATCAAAAGTTCTCGTGTGGAACACATATATGTGGATGGAAAGCCGAAATCTGAAAAATCCAGGGACATTTTAGCTCCATAATCCCGTACCATGGCTCTATCCTTTGTATAGGCAGTACCGGTTAGTTTAATATAGGCCACTTTCTTCTTTGCCAATTTAAGACCTCTCGTTAAAAAGGCAGCGGAGGTAGTTTTTCCACTATCCATACCGGTCCCAAGGGAAAGAATTACTTTCGGTGCCTGCGTTGTGGATGGAGAAATAAGTTCCAAAGGCGCCTCATGGTTCAAGTATTTTGTGTTGATTACTTGACCTGTTTCATCCACAACGTAGCCGACCAAGCTTACCGTAGTTGGACCAACCAACTCGAATTTACTGTGAATGGAGGCCATTGTCCCTATAACACC
>QGCX01000053.1_pt1 | contig 30679 bp, 24 predicted proteins | sample 4708031 | NCBI WGS metagenome assembly QGCX01 (sample SAMN08941163, study PRJNA450518) | Sediment metagenome, whole genome shotgun sequencing project. | reverse complement strand
AAACAGGGATGACGGCTTCGGCTGGAATCTCCATAAACAAGTTTATAGCCAAGGTCGCCAGCGATTACAACAAACCCAACGGACAAAAAACGGTAAACCCCGAAGAAGTCATTGAATTTTTGGAAAACTTGGATATTAGAAAGTTTTATGGTGTGGGCAAGGTAACCGCCGAAAAAATGTATCGTTTGGGGATTTTTACCGGACTGGACCTAAAGAAAAAATCCCTTGAATTTTTGGAGGACCATTTTGGAAAAAGTGGTAGTTACTATTACAATGTAGTCCGCGGAATTCACTTGAGTAGTGTAAAACCCCATCGTATTCCTAAATCCGTAGGTGCCGAGCGCACGTTTTTTGAGAACCTGAGCAGCGAGATATTTATGTTAGAGAAACTGGAAAATATTGCCGCCGAATTGGAAAGAAGGCTTCAAAAATCAGAAATAGCAGGAAAAACAGTCACTTTAAAAATCAAATACAGCGATTTTACCCTGCAAACCCGAAGCAAAACCCTCCCTTATTTTATTGCAAGCAAGGATTTAATTTTGGAAACTGCCAAAGAACTTTTGTACCAATCCACTTTGGAAAATTCAGTCCGGTTGTTGGGTATTTCCTTGGCCAACCTCAACACGGAAAAGGAAAAAAAGAGTGAGGAAAAAGAGTCGGTGCTCGTTCAGCTCAAATTTGATTTTTAAAGAAAAGGCCTCCCAATTGGGAGGCCTTCTTTTTTAGTTTTTGATATCTGTTTTAACAGGTTCTACTGCTGGCTTCTTTGGATTACCATCGGCATCGATCTCTATGATGTTATCAAAACCAAGTTCATCCAATTTGTTAATGATCTCGGCCCTATCGCCCACCATAAACCAATTTACCTTTTCTGGTTGAACCACCTCATTGCTCACTTTTCTGATATCATCCACAGAAAGGTTTCTTACATTCTGATCATATTTTTGATAATAATCGTCCGGCAAATCATATCTAATCAAATTCCTGACCGAACTATTAACGGAACTATTGGTCTCCCATTGGCCCGGAAGCTTCAAAACTTGATTGGTTTTTACTTTTTCCAACTCTTCACTGGTTGCAGGACGGGTAGAAGTGAATTCGGATATTTCCTTCCTGATTTCAGTAACGGATTCTGCCGTCTTATCAGTTTGCACAGGGGCATAAACAATAAAAGGACGCTCTTCTTTGGAACCTAATACAAAGCCTCCAGCTCCGTAAGACCAATGTTTGTCTTCTCTTAAGTTCATGTTGATTCTGGAAGTAAAATCACCTCCAAGAATATTCACCATTTGTTCTAAGGCAATCTCTGAAACATCACCGTACTTTTCGGTCAAATGTCCAGCAAGAATTACAGATTGTTGGGATTCTGGTCGGTTCATTAAATAAAGCGTGTTCTTGGAATTGGTTTTGGGTTCGTTGAACGCAATGGTCGGTACATCACCCTTTTTCCATTTGCCCAATGTTTTTTGCAATTTGGATTTCAACTCGCTCATATCAACATCCCCAGTAACAATTAAGGTAGAATTGTTGGGCTTGAACCATGTATTATAAAATTCCAAAACATCTTCCCTAGTCAATTTTGAAACGGTATCCTCATATCCAGTTCCTGTATAAGGACTACTGTATGGATGGTCTTCGCCATAAAGGTATTTGTTCATGACCCGCAAAGCCATAGTTATGGGTTGCGATTTTTCTTGTTTTATGTTATTGATCTGTTCTTTTTGAAGTCTTTCGAATTCTTTCTCGGGGAAAACAGGGTTGAGGACTACGTCCATAAACAAATCCAGACTGGCATCCAAACTTGGCTTTAAAGTACTCATGTACACATTAGATTCATCTTGACTTGAAAAGGTGCTCAAGGATGCCCCTAGGAGTTGAAGCTGCTCATTGATTTCCAATGAAGTCATGTCTTTGGTTCCCTCGTCCATCAAATTCATGGCCAAATTTGCCGTTCCCGGACTAGACAGGTAATCGGTTTTGTAACCTGCATTGGCAACTAAATTGATAACTACCGTGGGAACTCCTTCGCGCTGGGCCAAAACTACATTAAGTCCATTGGATAATTGTGTACGCTGGAGTTCTGGAAATTTGGAACTTTTTGGCGCTCCAAGCTCAGGCAACTTGCTCCTGTCTACAGAAGATTCTACAATATCATATTCTGGAAATGGTTTACAAACCAAAATGTGCTTCCCTTTGGTGAGCCATTTGGCAGCAGTTTTCTGTAGATCCGCTATAGTGGCTTCTTCAACGTATTCCAATTTTGTTTTGTAGTAAGATGCATCTCCATGATATGTTTGATTGGAGGCGAGAATATCCGAAACTCCACCGAAGCCTCCTATTCGCTCCATACCCTTGATAAAATTGGCAAAGTAATTCGCCTTTACTCTTTTAAGCTCTTCTTCTGTTGGGCCTTCTTTGATAAATTTATCAATCTCTGCCTGAAGTTCCCTTTCTAACTTTTCAGGATCTTCTCCCGCTTTTACATTTAAATAGGTGATGAATCTACTTGCAATCTCACTGGATGCCTGAAAAGAAACAGCAGCACTGGCCGACTGATCTTGGTATATAAATTTTTGATATAACCTTGAGTTCTTGCCACTGGTAAGAATAGCCGAGATTAGGTCAAAGTGTAAATCCTCTTTAAATCCAAATGGAGGGGAATTCCAAGCAAATAATACTCTTGTCTCAGGAACACGATCTTCGTATTCTTGACGGGAATCATAAATTTTATTAGGGATATTTACTTCCTGTCGTTCCACTGTAGGACCCGAAGGAATATCTCCAAAATACTTGATCACCTTTTGATGTGCTTCCTCAGCATCCACATCTCCCGCGATGGCAACAACGGCATTGGCTGCTCCATAATAGGATTTAAACCAATCCTGTACATCCTCCAAGGAGGCGGCGTTCAAATCTTCCATCTCACCAATAACGGTCCAGGAATAAGGGTGCCCTTTGGGGTACATGGCCTTGGTCAAATAATCCCACTGCATTCCGTATGGCTGATTTTCGCCCTGTCTTTTCTCATTTTGCACAACGCCTCGTTGCTCGTCCAACCTTTCTTGGTCAATGGCACCTAACAAATGCCCCATTCGGTCCGACTCTAAAAACAAAACTTGATCCAAGGCCGAAACAGGAACATTTTGGAAGTAGTTGGTTCGGTCTGTGTTGGTGGTTCCGTTAAGGTCCGTTCCCCCTATACTTTCCAAAGCTTGGAAATAATCGGTGTTGTAATTTTCACTTCCATTGAACATTAAATGCTCAAATAAGTGTGCAAATCCACTTTTCCCGGGTTTCTCATTTTTGGATCCAACGTGATACCATACATTGACGGCAGCGATAGGCGCTTTATGGTCCTCATAAACCAAAAGGGTAAGACCATTTTTTAAGGTGTACGTTTTGTAATCAATGTTAATATCTTCTGCTTTAAACTGAAATTCTTGTCCATAACTCAAAGGAGTGCATAGTAAGCCTATGAAAAAGGCCAGTAATAATTTTTTCATTGTAGTGTTTGTTAATTATTTGATTGATAAAATTGCTTTCTACAATATAGGGAATAGTTTGCAATCAACACTATTTTAATAAGTTAGAGCATGAGTAAAAGTACATCTCTATTGTTATCTTCTTATTGAAAGACCACTCCTCAGTACATTAGCTGAACTTTAATTTGGTTTTTTGGTCTGTACTATATTGCCCGACACATAATTTCTTTATTAATTTGTAGAAGCATCTCCCCCAGTGTTTTATAATTTCAATTACTTCTATGCAACGAAATGAATTGCACGAGCATATTATATCCTCTGCTGGAAATCTTTTCTATTCCCAAGGGTACAATTCAACGGGTATCAATGAAATCATAGCCAAATGTGATATTGCGAAAGCTACCCTTTACAGTCACTTTAAATCCAAAGAGGATATTTGTATTGCTTATCTAAATCAACGTCACAGTGTTTTTATGAACAGGTTTAAAAGCTACGTTGATCAAAGAGATGAAAGCAAATATCAACTGTTGGCTATTTTTGATTTGTTACGGGACATGTATCTTGAAGAAAATTTTCAGGGGTGTTGGGCCCTTAAAACCCTTGGCGAGCTTTCTCCAGATCAAACAAATATTCTAAAGGTTATTCAGCAACAAAAAAAAGAGTTGCTACTGTATTTGGGAGAAGTAGTTGGTGATACTATTTCCAACCTTTCAAAAGCAGAAACGGAAAAAATATCGGGAGGTCTCTATCTTTTGTACGAAAGTGCCGTTACCGAGAGTCACTTGTTTAAAAATGATTGGCCCATTTTTATGGCCAAAAGTATAGCATCCTCACTTTTTATTGATACTGAACTGACATAAAAAAGCCCTTCCAAAATTGGAAAGGCTTTTAAACTTGTAATTATATTTTTTTAAGCTTCTACGGCTTCCAAAGGCTGCGCTACTGGAAAATCAACTGGAACCTTTGTAGTGCTATGGAGATAGTTTGAGATGGTTTTATCTCCCACCAAAGCTATGGTGTCAATTAAATTTTCTTTGGTCCATCCGGCGGCAAAGAAATTATCCAACACTTGGGCATCTGTTGCCCCTCTGTTTTCGGTAATGTTTTTGGCCAATTGTGCCAAAGCATCCAATTTTTCATCAAAAGAGGCTTTCCCCGCCCTTAATTCAAGAATCTGTTCTTCGGTAAAACCGTTCATTAGACCAATGGCAGTGTGTGCAGATAAACAATAAATACAGTTGTTCACTTGGCTTACGGCCAAATTAACCACTTCTTTTTCTTTAGCCTTTAATGAGGTTTTGGCGTTGGAAAAGTTAAGATAGTTAGCCAACGCATTTTCTGAGTGGGCGTAGGTGGCGAAAAGGTTGGGTACAAAACCCACTGCTTTTTCCAGATTGTCAAAAATGGCCTGATTGGCCGCACTTACTTCTTCTCTTTTGGGTACATTGATTGTGCTCATAATTGTAAATTTTTTATTGAATTTTTATGAATGGATTAATACGTCTGTACAAATGGTTTTTCAACATCACAATAGAAATCGTGATGATATTTCTGCTCACAGTGTTTCGAAACCTGTACGGTCTGCGCCTGGGTTTTCTGTGATGTTCTAAAAATCTCAATGAGATTGAAAATAGATTTTTCCGTGGGTTTCATCTTTTATCTGTTTTTTAATTTCAGGGCAAAGATGCTTCCAAAAGAAGGGGGGATGTTAGGAAGGGTTTCCCGATGGCTTGACCAATTTTCCCTTAGGCCACCAAAAGAAGGTTTTCGCGGTATTCCGAGGGGGTCATCTGTGTCATTTTTTTGAAAAATCGACTAAAATGGGCGGGGTCGTTGAAGCCTAGTTCAAACGCAATTTCCTGATTTTGCTTATCGGTGAAATTGATGAGTCGCTTTGCTTCCAACGCAATTCGTTCCAGGATAATCTGTTGGGGTGATTTTTGGTTATAAATGGAAAAAAGATTGGAAAGGGTCTTCGGTGATTTGTACAACATTTCAGCATAATCACTTACTTTTCTCTTAGTCTTGTAATGCACGTCCACCAAAAAATTGAATCTTCGGATGGTGTCTATCTGGTCGTTCCCAAGTGTTTTAACGATGAGCTGCTCCTTTGCCAAACGCGTGCTCATAATAATCAATCTTTTAAGGAGCATTTGTAGCATATCGCCCTGAATATTGTCTGGGGTAGAAAACTCCTCGATGAACATATCGTGCAACAAATTGAACTTTTTCAACTGACCTTTGGGAATTGTGATAATAGGGATGTCCTGAGTTCCAAAAAACAAAATACCGTTGCAAGAAACCTCACTATCATGATCGGATATGCAATAAAATTCCCTGTTGAAAAGGATGGCCGAAAGAGGCAGTTTTGTTTCTGAATAGGAAACATGTTGCAGATAAGTAACCGTAATAATTTGATTGGGCAACAATTCCAAATCCATTCCGTCTATCTGAATCGTGAGCGGGCAATCATTTCTGTTCCATAAAAATTTAATGGTCTTTGATGTAACGGAAAAACGTTCCTGATCTCTTTTGATGTCGTCTGTAAAACCTAAAATAGCCCCTAATTTGGAATCGTTGTATTCGTATTTCATTGGTTTGATCATTCCGTTACAGAACAATTAGTCCAATATTCTTGTTCATACTTACAATGCATAAACTTCTCATTAGTAAATGAAATCATACATAGTAGGCAAACAAAAAAGGTGTGCATTGAAAAAATGCACACCTTTTTACAAATTTATTTATTGTAACTTTTAAAAGTTACAACTCTCTATCTCGGTTACACGTAAAGTGTTCACCATACCTTTTTCTTTGATCGGCATTGCTGCCAAGCTGACAAGCATATCACCAACTTCCAAAAATCCTTTTTTACAGGCTATTTGGTTCACATCTTCAATGGTCTGGTCTGTAGACACAAATTTATCGTAGTAAAATGCTTTTACCCCCCACAAAAGATTCAACTGAGTTAATATTCTTTTGTTGGATGTAAATACAAGAATGTGCGCAGCAGGTCTCCAGGCGGAAATCTGAAATGCAGTATAGCCACTATTTGTCAATGTGGAAATAGCCCTTGCTTTAATTTCGTTGGCCATTAATGCCGCATGGTAACAGACTGATTTGGTGATGTATCTTTTTGTTCTGATGTGCGGGGGTGTCTGTGGCACTTGAATCAAGCTGGAACCTTCGACACTGGATACGATGCTGGACATTTTCTCTATAACCTGAACAGGATAATTACCTACCGATGTTTCTCCAGAGAGCATTACTGCATCTGCACCATCCATCACGGAGTTGGCCACATCGTTTACTTCTGCACGAGTTGGGGTTAAACTGGTAATCATGGTTTCCATCATTTGGGTAGCAATGATTACCGGTATTCTTCCTTTTTTGGCACTGAGCACCAATTTTTTCTGAATCAATGGAACCTCTTGTGCTGGAACCTCTACACCCAAATCTCCACGGGCCACCATAAGTCCATCGGAAGCCTTTACAATCTCCTCAATGTTTTCAAGTGCTTCTGGCTTTTCTATTTTAGAAATAACCGGAATTTTGTATTCGGTATGTTCCTTGATCAAATTATGAAGGTCATACAAGTCTTGTGCATGGCGCACAAAAGACAAAGCTATCCAATCAACATTTTGCCCTATCGCAAAAATGGCATCCTTAATGTCCTTTTCGGTAAGGGCCGGCAAAGAAATATCTGTATTGGGCAGATTTACCCCTTTTTTCGATTTCAACGGACCTCCTTGTATAACTGTGGCCACTACTTCATCTTCTCCATTGGTGGATTTTACTTCAAAAATAAGTTTACCATCGTCCAATAGTATACGCTCTCCTGCTTTTACATCCTTAGGAAAGGTTTGGTAGTTCATGTATACCCTCTCCGCAGTTCCTTCGAAAGGTTCTCCCGTAACAAATGTAACCTCATCACCTGGAGCAACTATGGCTTCTCCGCCCATTACCCCTACTCTTAGTTTAGGCCCTTGAAGGTCGGCAAGTATGGCGGTGTTGATATCCAACTCCTCATTGAGTTCCCTTATCATCTTGATTCGCTCCGTGACATCCTCATAGGCAGCGTGGGAAAAGTTTATTCTAAAAACATCCACTCCCGCCAAGATCATTTCCTTTAGGACTTCCTTTTTACTGGTAGCCGGACCCAGGGTTGCTACAATTTTAGTCTTCTTTCTAGTTGGCATTGTTAAAAGATTAAATTTCTTTTTGATTTTAGGTTTTGTGTGTCCAATGGATATGCTGTTATCACTTTGGAAATCTGATTGATGGCTTTAATTTTTTGAGAAAATATAGCATCGTCCGCTGCATCAACTTTCAAAAAATAATCCACTTCTTTTCGTTCTTTCAATAAATGATCAGTTCTTATGGAAATGTTATTTCCAAATAACCCGACCGATGGTGTCTCCTCCTCAACTTCACATTTGTTCGAAATCAGCGTCCAGTACACATCATTTATCTCATCATCCCAATCGAACACGGAGAAAGACTTGTTTTTATCTAGATGAAGGTCTTTTTTCATCCGTTTTAAATATAGTCCACAACCGGAATTTATGGCATAAGTGATGGCATAATCTTCCAAATTGCTGTGAATGGCGATGAGAGAAAAACAATCATCATATAAGTCTGCCGATATCTTGTGTGTTGTTAACATGCCCATAACACGAACGGTAAATATAGGCTTAATCCTAATGAATGCCTAGTTAATACAAAACAATACACTTATAAAACAAGCGAAAACGTTTGAGTTTACCGTTATTTAAAGTTACTGATTTTCTATCTTGCTCTGTAGTGCAAAATAGGCTCGTTTGGATGCTTTTTCCTCGGCTTTTTTCTTGGACGTGGCCCTCGCTTTTGCCAACATTCTATCTCCAATGGTTAGTTTTACAGCAAAGTGCTTAAGCTCATCATTCCCAGTGTCCTCATACACGTGGTAATTGAAAGGTTTTTTTTCTTTTTGGCACCACTCGATTACCAAACTTTTATAACTGATGACCTTGCCCTCGAGCTGTTCAATATCCACATAGGGCTCAATTACTCTTTCATCAATAAATTTTTCGCAATAATTATAACCTCTATCCAAATATATAGCTCCAACAAGTGCTTCAAAAACATTTCCATGTATGTTTTCTCCAAAATGTGATTTAGGAATCCTACTCTCCACATATTTCAATAATCCCAAGTCCTTCCCTAATTCGTTAAGATGCTTTCTGCTCACCACCTTGGAGCGCATTTTGGTTAGATAGCCTTCATCTCCTTCTGGAACTTCGTTGTACAAATGTTTTGAAATAATGGTTCCGAGCATGGAGTCACCCAAAAATTCCAAACGTTCGTAGTTAACGGGATTGCCTTTTTCATCCTTTTTGTTCATGGATCTATGGAGGAACGCTGTTTTGTAGATTTCCAAGTTCTTGGGCTTAAACCCGAGAATTCTTTTCATTCCCAAAAAAAAATCCCCATCCGTGCTCGGATGGGAATTGAATATTTTGGGAGTAAGTTTCATGTTACAAAACTACCCTAATTTTTTGAATAACACACAAGCATTGTGTCCTCCAAAGCCAAACGTATTGCTCATGGCAACCTTTACCTCTCGCTCTTGTGCCTTGTTCAAGGTCAAGTTTAGCGATGGGTCTATTTGCTCATCCACAACACTATGGTTTATGGTGGGAGGCACTAAATTATGTTCCATAGCCAGAATAGATGCAATGGCCTCAATGGCTCCAGCTGCTCCCAATAAGTGTCCGGTCATGGACTTGGTGGAGTTGATGCTGATATTTTTGGCATGGTCACCGAATACTTTAGTAATGGCTTTTAACTCAGCAACATCTCCAAGCGGGGTAGATGTTCCGTGCGTATTTATAGCATCTACGTCTTCTGGTTTTAGTCCAGCATTCTCTAAGCAGTTTTCCATAACCTTGACTACCCCTATACCCTCAGGATGCGGTGCGGTCATATGGTAAGCATCACTGGATAGTCCACCACCTAAAACTTCTGCATATATCTTGGCGCCTCGGGCCTTGGCATGCTCATACTCTTCAAGTATAAGTGCTCCTCCACCTTCTCCCAAGACAAAACCGTCTCTTGTGGCATCGAATGGTCTGGAAGCGGTTTCCGGGCTTTCATTTCTTGTGGAAAGTGCGTGCATGGCATTAAATCCGCCCATACCTGCCATAGTTACCGCAGCTTCACTACCTCCGGTTACTATGACATCGCAATGTCCCAACCTAATATAGTTGAGGGCATCAATCATAGCATTGGCCGAAGAGGCACATGCAGAAACCGTAGTATAGTTTGGTCCCATAAATCCATGTTTAATGGAAATGTTACCTGGTGCTATATCGGCAATCATTTTGGGAATAAAGAATGGATTAAAACGTGGTGTACCATCACCATTGGCGTAATTGATCACCTCATTTTGAAAAGTTTCCAATCCGCCTATTCCTGCACCCCATATAACACCTACCTTAAACTTGTCCACAACCTCCAGGTCGATTCCAGAATCTGCTATGGCTTCATCTGAAGATACCAAGGCATATTGGGCAAACCTGTCCAGTTTTCTGGCTTCCTTACGATCAAAAAAATCGGCAGGATCGTACCCTTTAAGCTCGCAAGCAAACTTTGTTTTAAATTTTTCGGTATCGAAATAAGTAATGGGGGCAGAACCGCTCTTACCGGTCCGTAGTCCTTCCCAATAAGCTTCCAAATTGTTACCTATGGGTGTTAACGCTCCCATTCCGGTAACCACAACTCGCTTTAACTGCATTGAACTATTTTTTACCCTTTAGACGTAAATTATAAAAAAAATTATCCATGTGATAATAACCACATGGATAATTTATAATCTTTAGCGATATATCATATAATTACTTAGCTTCTTCTATATAGCTAATTGCTTGACCTACAGTGGCAATGTTCTCTGCTTGGTCATCTGGTATTTGAATATCAAATTCTTTCTCAAACTCCATGATAAGTTCAACAGTGTCCAAGGAATCCGCTCCTAAGTCGTTGGTAAAGCTAGCTTCCGCTACAACTTCATTTTCATCTACACCCAGTTTATCAACGATGATAGCCTTTACTCTTGATGCAATGTCTGACATAATTATTGTGGTTTTAAAAATTTAAATCGTTGGCAAAAATATAAAACTTTGGATTAAATACACTATTTGTCGATAAAATGTGCTCCAAATTAAGGATCTTAAAGTGCTGTACATTATTTTAGCCGACGTAATTTAATCCAAAATCACATGAATTCCTAACGAATGAAACGAATTGTCATCTTTGCATCAGGTAGTGGGTCAAATGCAGAAAATATTATTTCCTTTTTTCATGAAAAACCAGAGGTGACAGTGGCTGCGGTGCTTACCAACAAGAACTCGGCAAAGGTCTTGGAGCGTTGCGACCGTCTTGGAGTGCCTGCTTTCTACTTTAATAAGCCTGCATTTAAAGATTCGGATACGGTCGTAAATTTTTTACAAGGACTTAACACGGATTTAATTGTGCTTGCTGGTTTTCTTTGGAAGATTCCATCCAACCTTATTGATGCTTTCCCGAATAAAATTATCAATATTCACCCAGCGTTGCTACCTAAATATGGTGGAAAAGGTATGTATGGAGACAAGGTGCATCAAGCTGTAAAGGACAATAAAGAGACTGAAACCGGTATTACGATTCATTATGTAAACGAAAATTATGATGAGGGTGCCATCATTTTTCAAGCAAAAACAAATGTAATTCCTTCAGACGATGCAAATTCCATTGCCCAAAAAGTACATCAACTGGAATACGAACATTTTCCTCGGGTAATCGAAAAACTCTTATCCTAAATGGCCAAGAAAAAGAAGTTTTACGTAGTCTGGAAAGGAAAACATCCCGGTATTTTTGAATCTTGGGCCGATTGCAAAGCACAAATTGATGGGGTCCAAGGAGCACAGTACAAATCCTTCTCCACCTTTGCCGAGGCCAAAAAAGCCTTCAATGGCAATTATTTGGAGTATAAAGGCAAATCCAAGGGTAAAACGGAACTCACCCCAGAGGAATTATTAAAAATTGGCGACCCCAATTACAACTCCATTGCTGTAGATGCTGCATCCAGTGGCAACCCTGGAAAAATGGAGTACCGTGGAGTAGATACAAAAACCAAGCGAGTTCTTTTCCACCAAGGTCCTTTTGAACAGGGAACCAATAATGTTGGCGAGTTTTTAGCGCTGGTCCACGGTCTTGCTTTCTTAAAGCAACAAAAGAGTGAACGTATCCTTTATTCAGATTCCAGAATCGCCATTGGGTGGGTTCGAAAGAAAAAGTGTGGCACCAAATTGAACAAAACAGCCAAAAATGCCCAGCTTTTTGAACTTATTGAACGGGCCGAGGAATGGCTGAAAAAAAATAGGTTCAACACTCCAATCGTGAAGTGGGAGACCAAAGCCTGGGGAGAAATTCCTGCGGATTTTGGAAGAAAATAGATGTGAGACTTGGAAAACATCCTCCTTTTGTGCAAGCACTCAAGCCCGAAACTTGAGCTTGAACTAGTATTTACTCACTCTTTTTCTTAAAACCTATACTAATGATTCCAATATGGAATATCAAACCGTATATTTGCAGCAAAAATTAGGGAATGGGCAAATTACTGATCGTGGGAACCATGGCCTTTGATGCCATTGAAACACCGTTCGGGAAAACAGGAAGAATTTTGGGTGGCGCTGGCACCTTTATCGGCTTGGCAGCTTCACAATTTAAAATAGACTCCGCAATCGTATCTGTGGTGGGGGATGACTTCCCTCAATCTTACATGGATATTTTAAAAAATAAGGACATTGACCTTTCCGGGGTTGAAGTAGTAAAAGGTGGTAAAACCTTCTTTTGGGAAGGAAAATATCACAACGACCTTAATTCAAGAGATACCTTGGTCACCGAACTAAACACTTTGGCAGACTTTAATCCAGTGGTGCCCAATGATTATGCCGATGCTGATATCGTAATGTTGGGTAATCTTCACCCAAACATCCAGTTGAGTGTAATTAATCAGATGGAAAAACGACCAAAACTTATAGTTTTGGATACCATGAATTTTTGGATGGACAATACATGGGATGAGTTGATGGCGGTAATCTCCAAAATCGATGTTATCACCATTAATGATGAAGAGGCAAGACAAATGACCAACGAATATTCCTTGGTAAAAGCTGCTGCGAAGATCCAGGAAATGGGACCTAAATATGTAGTTATTAAAAAAGGGGAGCACGGCGCCCTCTTGTTCCATAAAGACAATATTTTCTTTGCCCCTGCTCTTCCTTTGGAAGAAGTTTTTGACCCAACCGGTGCGGGAGATACTTTTGCAGGTGGTTTTTCAGGATATTTGACCGAAGCAGGCAACATATCTTTTGAAAGTATGAAGAACGCCATTATTCACGGCTCCAATTTGGCATCGTTCTGTGTGGAACGCTTTGGAACCGAACGGATGGTAGATTTAGAAAAGAGCGAGGTCGATGCCCGCTTGGTACAGTTTAAAGAACTGACGCAGTTCAATATTGAATTAACGTAAATGTTTGCCCTGAAAATTTCGGGGCTTTTTTATTTGATTTGTTATGAGTGATCCCATTAAGCACGAATGCGGAATATCGTTGATCCGTTTGCTTAAACCCCTGGAGTACTACAAAGAAAAGTACGGTACAGCTTTTTACGGCGTAAATAAGATGTACCTAATGATGGAGAAACAGCACAACCGCGGACAAGACGGAGCTGGTTTTGCAAGCATTAAAATGGACATGGAACCCGGTGAACGGTACATGAGCCGTGTAAGATCGGCCCAACAACAGCCCATTCAGGATATTTTTGCCCAAATAAACAATCGTATCAATACGGCCCTGACCGAGCATCCAGAACATGAAGACGATGTAGCCTGGCAAAAAAAGAACATTCCCTATATCGGAGAACTTTTGATGGGACACGTTCGCTATGGCACCTTTGGAAAAAACAGTATTGAGAATGTACACCCGTTTTTGAGACAGAACAATTGGATGCACCGTAACCTCATTGTTGCGGGGAACTTTAACATGACGAATGTTGATGAGCTTTTCGGGAACTTGGTGGAATTGGGACAACACCCAAAGGAAAAAGCTGATACTGTAACCGTAATGGAAAAAATCGGTCACTTTTTGGATGATGCCGTTGCCAAGCTCTACAAACAGATCAAAAAAGAAGGATATACCAAAAGAGAAGCTTCTGCTTTGATTGCAGAACGTTTGAACGTGGCCAAGATTTTGAGAAAAGCCTCAAAAAACTGGGATGGCGGGTATGCCATGAGCGGACTTATTGGACACGGTGATGCTTTCGTAATGAGAGACCCAGCGGGAATTCGACCCGCTTATTACTACCAAGATGATGAAGTTGTGGTGGTTGCATCGGAACGTCCCGTGATTCAAACCGTATTCAACGTTAATTTTGATGATGTAAAAGAGCTAGATCCTGGACATGCCGTAATCATCAAAAAGAGCGGTTCCATGGACTTGAAAAAGATTTTGGAGCCAACCGAACGTAAGGCGTGTTCTTTTGAGCGCATCTATTTCTCCCGAGGTAGTGATAAAGAAATCTATCAGGAAAGAAAAAAATTGGGGAAACTGGTATTTCCTGAAATACTGAAGTCCATAGATAACGATTTACAGAATACGGTTTTCTCCTATATTCCGAATACCGCGGAAACCTCATTCTTTGGAATGGTGAAAGAGGCCCAAAATTACCTTAACAAGAAAAAAGAGGACCAAATTTTGGCCTTAGGTCCGAATATGACGGGAGAACAGCTTCATAAAATATTGAGTGTTAGGCCGCGTATAGAAAAAGTAGCCATCAAAGATGCGAAGCTAAGAACCTTTATCACCCAAGATAGTAGCAGAGATGATTTGGTGACGCACGTTTATGACATTTCGTACGGTTCTGTAAAGAGCACGGACAACCTTGTTATAATTGATGACAGTATTGTACGGGGAACGACATTAAAACGAAGTATCCTAAAGATTTTGGACAGACTTTCTCCAAAAAAGATTGTCGTAGTTTCCTCCGCTCCGCAAATACGTTATCCCGATTGTTATGGAATCGACATGGCCAAGCTGGAAGATTTTGTAGCCTTTAAAGCAGCCAAAGCATTGCACGAGGATCATGGCACAACACATTTGATCAAGGAAATCTATGAAAAGTGCTTAACGCAGACCGACCCGTCCAATAAGAACGCGGTGAACTACGTGCAAGAATTTTATGCACCTTTTTCAGCTAAGCAGATTTCAAAAAAGATTGGTGAAATCTTAAGTCCAGAAGGTATCAATGCCGAGGTTGAAATCATCTATCAGACTATTGAAGGATTGCACAGCGCCTGTCCTCAAAACCTGGGAGATTGGTATTTTACAGGAAATTATCCCACACCAGGAGGAAACAGAATAGTCAATAAAGCTTTTGTCAACTTTTTTGAAGGCAAAAACGAAAGAGCTTATTAATCAGTTACATAGAAAAAGAGTGCAAAGCGTGCACTTTATCGATGAAACTAGCAGTATGGCGGGTTTTTATACAATCAGAAACCCGCAATCCTACTTTAGTATCTGCCATAGCATAAGTAGGTTAAGTTCATGGTAAGATTTGGGGCAAAAAAGGTGGAAGCTATTCCACCTTTTTTATTTTACATACTTCTCCAATTTTAAAAAAACACACTCATTTACTTGATAAATATCAATCCTAAAGTCCAGTTGTACACTTTAACCAATTAAAGGGGGTTTCATCTAAAAGCTTGGGCACAAAAACATCGCTTAGCTTACATTTGGAGAACCATAGCATAAGTAGGTTAAGTTCATGGTAAGATTTGGGGAAAGAAGCCGGAGCGTGCTCCGGCTTCTTTATATTTGACTACCAAGCTTTTATCCATTTTATCGATGAACTGCACGTTTTCTTTTTCTTCCAAAAAGCAAAATATTTTTTAAAACCCTTTGTTATTTCTCACAATACCAGTATTTTAGTCTCGCCATAGCATAAGTAGGTTAAGTTTATGGTAAGATTTGGGACGAAAAGGGTGAGGACTTCCTCGCCCTTTTCTATTTAAAAAAACTAAAACTAAAAAAGCCCCGCACTTTCGTGCAGGGCTTTAATTTTAAAGGCAAGCTAACTCTTATTTGCTTGCTGCGTAATTTTCAGAAACTTTATCCCAGTTGATAACACTGAAAAACTCTGAAATATATTCAGGTCTTCTATTCTGATAATGTAGATAGTATGCATGTTCCCAAACATCCAAGCCCAAAATTGGGTAACCACCACAACCTACTCCTGGCATAATGGGATTATCTTGGTTTGGAGTTGAGCAAATTTCAACTTTTCCTCCTTTGTGCACGCACAACCAAGCCCAACCTGATCCAAATCTTGATCCGGCAGCAGCACTGAATTTTTCTTTGAATGCATCAAAAGAACCAAAAGCTTCATCAATGGCAGAGGCCAATTCGCCTGATGGAGCTCCACCACCGTTTGGTGACATTACTTCCCAAAAAAGGCTGTGGTTAAAAAATCCTCCTCCGTTGTTTCTAACTGCGGTGTTGGACATATCCAAACCAGAAAGGATATCTTCAATATCTTTTCCGGCCAAATCTGTTCCTTCGATAGCCGCGTTTAATTTAGTTGTGTAGCCATTGTGGTGCTTGGTATGGTGGATTTCCATGGTCCTTGCATCTATATGTGGTTCCAATGCATCGTATGCATACGGTAACTTAGGTAATTCAAAAGCCATAATATTCTGTTTTTTTAGGTTATTACTTTAATCACGTAAAAATACAAGTTTTAACATTTATATTCCGCTAAAACCATGTTAACATCAGGCAAGGAATCCTTATTTTGCAGGAAAAACATCCTTGGAGGGGTCTAATTTTAAAATATATAGCGCATCTGCAGGTTCGGGCAAAACCTATGCCCTAGCAAAAACATACCTTAAATTATTGCTGTCCAACGATGCTACGGTAAAATTTCGCCAGATTTTGGCCATAACATTTACCAACAAAGCGGTAGATGAAATGAAAACCAGGATATTGGACAACCTTTATGCTTTTGGTCAAGATGTTGTCCCCGAAAAACAGAAAGGTCTTTTCCATTCACTTTGTGATGAACTTTCTTTGACCGAAGAAGAATTACCGAAACGATCAAAGCTTATTCTAAAGCGGATTCTCCACAATTACTCTTTTTTTGAGATTTCTACTATTGACAAGTTTAACCACAAAATCATAAAAACATTTGCACGCGATCTGCATCTATCGCAAAATTTTGAAGTTGAACTCAATTTGGATTTACTGTTGGAAGAAGCAGTGGGAAGATTGCTGGAACGTGCAGGCAACGATGAAAAACTTACCGAGGTACTGATCGCTTTTTCCTTGGAAAAAATTGATGATGACAAAAGCTGGAACATTACATACGATTTAATAGAAATCGGGAAACTTCTTTTTCAGGAAAACCATGCCGAGCACATAAATCCCTTGCGAGAAAAATCCATTTCGGATTTTCAGGATATACAAAAACGGATAGCATCAGAAAGTAAGACCATCGAGGAGCGTGTAAAACAGATGGCTCAAACTGTGCTTCAGGAAATGGAGAACCAAGGATTTGAGTTTGCAGATTTTCCCAGACAAACCCTTCCCAATCATTTTAAAAAGATGATTGATGGCGAGCTCGACCCAAAAAAATTATACGCCGCCAAAACTTTGGAGCCCAATCTGGTGGAAGGGAAATTGCTCAAGACCAGTGACAAAAGGGACGTTACCCAATTGGCCGTGACCATTTTGGAAAAGTATTTCAGGATAAAGCAATTGATTTATCGGCATAGTTATTTGCAAAACATTTATGGCAATATCGTACCGATGACGGTTTTGAATGAAATTGGCAAGGAAATCAAAAATATTGAGCTGGATAGGGACATCATTCCCATTTCTTCCCTGAACGCGATTCTCTCAAAAGAAATCAAGAATCAGCCTGTACCTTTTATTTATGAACGGATGGGCGAAAAATACCGTCATTATTTTATAGATGAGTTTCAGGATACCTCAAAAATGCAATGGGAAAATCTGGTGCCGCTTATTGGCAATGCTTTGGAAAGTGAAGATGAAAAGCACCAACACGGTTCTCTTTTTTTGGTGGGTGATGTAAAACAGGCCATTTATCGCTGGCGTGGTGGTAGAGCAGAACAGTTCCTTAATCTGATAAATAAAAAATCGCAGCCCTTCGTAGTAGAGCCCAGCGTTCATTCTTTGGATACCAATTGGCGGAGTTATGATGAAATCGTGAACTTCAACAATAGCTTTTTTACCGAAGTGGCGCCTGTACTCGCCAACGAAGACTATCGAAACCTCTTTTTGAACGACTCCCATCAAAAAACCAACAACAAACCTGGAGGTTATATTCAAATGTCCTTTTTGGACAAAGATGTAGAAGAAAAGGACACCACTTATTGCAATGAAACACTAAAGGCCATTCAACACATCATTTCGGAAAACCATGCGTATGCCGATATCTGCGTTTTGGTTCGCGACAATAATAAGGGAATGCTGCTGGCGGATTTTTTAGCGCAGCATCAGATTCCCATTATTTCTTCGGATGCGTTGCTGTTGAGCAAAAATGAAAAGGTCATCTTTTTGATTTCTATCCTTCGGATTTTTGAAAATGAAAAAGACCGAGAGGCAGCATACCATATATTAATGTATCTGTCTCCCGATGAAAACGGCAAACACGACTTCATCAGCAAAAACCTGGAAACTATCGAAGCATTCCTAGCCTCGGCATACCATTTCAATTTAACTGAATTAAAAGGCGAACCTGTGCTTGCCATTTTGGAAACCGCTATTGTACAGTTTGAGCTTTATGAGGGTTCCGTTGCGCATATTTCGTTTTTGATGGACGAAGTACTGGATTTGGAAAAAAGGAAAGGACCAAGCGTATATGCTTTTCTTAATTATTGGGAAGTAAAAAAAGGTTCCCTTTCCATCGCAGCACCCGATGGTGTGGATGCCGTAAAAATTATGACCATCCACAAGGCGAAAGGTCTTGAATTCCCATTTGTGGTTTTTCCGTTTGCCAATGCGGTTCTGGATGACAAACGAAAGAAAAAGAAATCTTGGGTGCCAGCCACAACCAATGATGAAGCTTTAGGATTGGACGAATTTCTAATCAACAATAATAAAGATATGTTGGAATACAACGAGGTAGCCCAACAAAAATATATAGACGAGGAGCAAAAGACCCTGTTGGATTCCATGAACGTGCTTTACGTTGCACTCACCCGTCCCGTAAAAGGACTCTTTGTGATTACCGAGACCAGTAAAAAAGATATTGCTTTAGTTGATGCTGCTTCATCCTACTCTGATTTGTTTCAATTGTATATTCAGCAGAAGAATATTCCTGAAAGTAAAAGTGGTGTTTATACCATCGGAACCTTTCCATCAAAAGAAATTGCAACTTCACCTTTGGAATCCACCGAAAATTATATCTCCTATGTCACCCGTCCAAAGGAGGACTCCGGATTTACGATTTCTACCAAATCAGGCCGTATGTGGGACGATGAGCGCATGGAAGCCATTGAGATGGGGAATTTGATTCACTTTGCATTGAGCCAAATTGGGACCGAGCAAGATGTTGATGGTGTTCTAGAGCGATTGGAAATTGAGGGGCATTTTCCCACAGAGGCCGCGAGCGACATCAAACAAAAAATAATGGCCGTTGTGAACCATCCGAAATTGAAGGACCTATTCTTGGAGGGGCTTCAAATTTTGAACGAACGAGAAATCTTGACAACGGATGGTCGTTCCCTCCGTCCCGATAGAATTGTTGTCTCTGGAAACGAAGCCACTATCATTGATTATAAAACAGGAAAACCATCGCCCAAGCACAAAGAGCAGATTGCCAACTACGCAGATATTTTAAGAGAAATGGATTTTAAAATCAAACAATCGGTCATTGTTTATATTGACCAAGAAATAGACCCTATTTTTGTATAAAGCGAATTAAAAGATATGTACGGAAAAATAAAAGAACATTTGGCCAAGGAACTGGAAGCAATTGAAGAAGCTGGCCTATTTAAAAAAGAACGAATCATTACCTCACCACAGGATGCTGTGATAAAAATTTCCACAGGGGAAGAAGTCATCAATTTTTGTGCGAACAACTATTTGGGGCTCTCCTCACATCCTGATGTAATCCAAGCCGCAAAAGACACCATGGACACCCACGGTTTTGGAATGTCGTCAGTACGTTTTATCTGCGGAACGCAGGACATCCATAAAGAATTGGAACAGAAAATCGCCGATTTCTACGGCACCGAGGATACCATATTATATGCAGCAGCTTTTGATGCCAACGGTGGGGTATTTGAGCCTTTGCTCAGCGCTGAGGATGCTATTATTTCAGATTCCTTGAACCACGCCTCCATTATTGATGGGGTTCGTTTGTGCAAAGCAAAGCGATATCGCTACACCAACAACGATATGGCCGACCTTGAGGAAAAACTCAAACAAAGTAACGCCGATGGATCGCGCTTTAAGATAATCGTAACCGACGGAGTGTTCTCCATGGATGGCCTTTTGGCTCCTTTGGACAAAATCTGTGATTTGGCAGATAAGTATGATGCATTGGTTATGATTGATGAATGCCACGCAGCAGGGTTTATAGGGGAAACAGGCCGCGGAACTTTGGAAGAAAAAGGTGTTATGGATCGTATAGACATCATTACAGGGACACTCGGTAAAGCTTTGGGCGGCGCTATGGGCGGCTATACTACTGGAAAAAAAGAAATTATTGAAATGCTTCGCCAGCGTTCACGACCCTATTTGTTCTCCAATTCGTTGGCACCAGCCATTGTTGGGGCGTCTATTAAAGTTTTTGAAATGCTGGATACAGATACATCGTTGCGCGATAAGCTCCAAAACAACACGGAATACTTCAAAAAAGGCATGAAAGAAGCTGGATTTGATATAATTGATGGCGATTCTGCCATTGTTCCAGTAATGCTCTACGATGCGAAACTATCCCAAAACATGGCGGATATGCTCTTGAAAGAAGGAATTTACGTGATTGGTTTCTTTTATCCAGTGGTTCCCAAAGACAAAGCAAGAATTCGTGTTCAATTGTCCGCAGCCCACGATAAGCAACACTTGGACCATGCGATTAATGCATTTATAAAGGTAGGAAAGTCGTTAAATGTCATCTAAATTCGACGAAATACATCAAATCTTCTGGCAAATGAGTCAAAAAAAAAGAAATTTAGATTTTGTTAATAATTCTTAACAACTTACATTTGCTGCTGATAAACACTTAAACTTAAAATTTTGAGCATGAAACATCTTAGCAAATTATTAGTTGTTGCTCTTGTATTTGTAGGGTTCAACAGCATACAAGCGCAGGACGAAAATAATCCCTGGCAGGTTAGCATAGGGGTGAATGCAATAGACACTTATCCAACTAACGATAGTAACAATCCTTTTTCAAGTACTACGTTGTTCGATGAGTATTTTAATGTATCCGATCACTGGAACATTTTACCTTCTGTGTCATATGTAGCCGTTTCCAAATATGTTGGCGATGGTTTTTCTGTAGGAGCAAGAGGTTCCTTGAACAGAATTGAAAAATTAGGAGATTTGGACGTTAATGATCTTTCTCACTATGCTATTGATGGTACTATCAAGTACAACATCTTAAAGAACACAGTTGTAGATCCTTTCGTTGAAATCGGTGGTGGTTACACTTGGGTTGACGAAATTGGAGCTGGTACCGTGAATGGTGGTGTTGGTGTAAACTTCTGGTTCTCTGATAATCTAGGTTTCACACTTCAAACACAATACAAGCATGCTTTCGAAGATTACTTAGTTAAGCATTTCCAACACATGGCTGGTATTAGCATTAAGTTTGGTGGTACTGACACCGATGGTGACGGTATCTACGACAAAGACGATGCTTGTCCAGAAGTTGCAGGTCTAGAGGCATTCAACGGATGTCCTGATTCTGACGGTGACGGAATCGAAGATGCTAAGGATTCATGTCCTAACGAAGCTGGTTCTAAAGAAATGAACGGATGTCCTGATTCTGACGGTGACGGTGTTGCCGATAAAGATGACGCTTGTCCAAGCACTCCAGGTCTTCCTGCACTAGCTGGTTGTCCTGATGCTGACGGTGACGGTGTTGCTGACAAAGATGATGAGTGCCCTAACGAAGCTGGTCCTGCTGAAAACAACGGATGCCCTTGGCCTGATGCTGACGGTGACGGAGTTCTTGACAAAGACGATCAGTGTCCAGATGTTGCTGGTACTGTTGCAAACAACGGATGTCCAGAAGTAACTGAAGAAGTTCAGAAGCAATTGAACGATTACGCTAGAACTATCTTGTTCGATACTGGTAAGTCTTCTATCAAAGCAGAATCTACTTCTGTAATGGTTGACATTATCCAAATCTTGAACGAGTATCCTACTGCTAAGTTTACTGTAGAAGGACACACTGATAGTGTAGGTAGTGAAAGCTTGAACCAAAAACTTTCTGAGTCAAGAGCTAACTCTGTTAGAGACTTCTTGATCGACAAAGGAATCGGTTCTGATAGATTGACTGCCATCGGTTACGGTGAGGCTAAGCCAATCGCTACTAACAATACAAGAGCTGGTAGAGCACAAAACAGACGAGTTGAAATCAACTTGGTAAAATAATAAGAAACAAAGTTTTCTTAAAAAAGGCTCCGCAAATGCGGGGCCTTTTTTATTTTTAATCCATGCATGATACTTTCTTAGAATATGTACTGGATGACCTCCACAGCAAAAAGTTGGATATTACCAAGTGTACCTTTGTGCTGCCCAGTAAAAGATCGGGTACCTTTTTAAAAAAACATATCTCCAACCGACTGAAAAAAAACATATTCAGTCCAGACGTAGTATCTATTCAAGAATTTATTGGTAAGCTATCAAACTTAAATCAAGCATCAAATATTGATTTGCTGCTGCTGCTTTTTAAAGTATACAAACAATCTGAAATAGAAGAATCAGATGATTTTGCTTCCTTTATCAATTGGGGACAAACATTATTACAGGATTTCAATGAGATTGATGGTTATCTAATTCCGGCTCATGACATATTAAACTACCTCTCTGCCATCAAGGAAATCAACCATTGGTCAGCGAGTAAGGAAAAAACCGAACTCGTTAAGAATTACCTACAGCTTTGGAAGAATCTGGAAACCATCTATAACAACTTTTATGATGCCTTGCTCGAGCAAAAAAGAGGGTATCAAGGCTTGATTCAACGTGAAGCGGTGAAAGCCGTTCAAACTGGAAATCATCAAGAAACCAATACCAACCCCATCATATTCGTAGGTTTTAATGCGTTAAACGCAGCAGAGTCTACCATTATTCAATACTATCTGGAACAAGGCAATGCACATATATATTGGGACATCGATGATTATTTCCTGAATGACCCCATTCACGATGCGGGATTATTTGCGCGAGACTATCAATACAACTGGCCCTACTACAAGCACGGGCATAAAATAGAGCCGCAGCACAACTTTCTGGCAAGAAAGAATATTACTATAACCGGGGTTCCCAAAAGCATATCACAAACCAAATATGTGGGTCAATTATTGGAGAGCATTGGCCAACAAAAAGATATCGACCTCACCAAAACCGCTTTGGTTCTGGCAGATGAAACTTTGCTCAACCCTATGCTCAATGCCATTCCCTGCAATATCCCAGAGGTGAACATCACCATGGGGATGCCCTTGAACAAAACGGTGCTCTATTCCTTTTTTATAAATTATTTGGAACTCCACCTCAACGTTTCCGATAGAGGTTGGTTTTTTAAACGGGTGTTGGAATTTATCTCCAATCCCTACACCTTGACCCTATCTTCTGAAGGTCAAGGCAATTTTGCACAACGGATGTCCAAGGATATCAAGGAAGGAAACCTGTTATACCTTAACTCAGAGACACTTTCAAAATATTCCAAAGCAAAAGATTTGTTATCCATCGTATTTCCATCGGGTGAAATCTCCCCAATGGATTGGATCAACAATTGTTTGTTGCTTATTGAACGGTTGAAATTAATTTATCAAGACGAGAAAAATGCCTTGGAACTGGAATATCTGTATCGGTTCTATGCGCTCTTCAACCAATTGGGACAGTATTTGGACAAGGTTGATTTTATGGGTGAACTCAAATCCATCAAAAATCTCTTCAAACAATTAGCCAATATGGAAACCTTGGATTTTATTGGTCAGCCGTTGACGGGTTTTCAGATTATGGGAATGTTGGAAAGTAGAAACCTTGATTTTGAAACCGTTATCATCACTTCGGTGAACGAGGGTATTATCCCTTCGGGCAAATCCAACAATTCTTTTATTCCTTTTGATGTAAAACGGGATTATGGCCTGCCAACCTATAAAGAAAAGGACGCCATTTATGTGTATCACTTCTACCGATTGATTCAACGGGCGAAGAACATTTATATAACCTACAACACCGAACCCGATGTGTTGGAAGGTGGAGAAAAGAGTCGCCTCATCACCCAATTGCTGACGGATGAAAATCTAAAATCACACATTACCCATACCATTGCCACCCCCAAAATCAGTATTAAGGCAAAACCTCTAATTCAAATCAACAAACAGGGGGAGTTTATGGAAGACCTGAAGGCTTTTGCCCTTAAGGGGTTTTCCCCAACTTCATTAACAAACTACATCAGAAATCCGATTGATTTTTACACAAGAAACATTCTTAAAATCAATGATTTGGAAGAAGTGGAAGAAAATATTGCGGCCAATACCTTCGGGACCATTATTCACGATAGTTTGGAGCAACTCTATACGCCGCTCATTGATCAACTATTGACGGAAGAAAATGTGAAGGTCCTAAAAACTCAGGTTGCCGTTATGGTGCAGCATCATTTTGAAAAGAATCTTTCTGGGGTCGATGTTTCCAAAGGAAAGTTTCTGCTGGTGTACAATGTCATCATAAAATACCTGCACAACTTTTTGGATGATGAACTCAAACAGCTAAAACGACACGAAATCAAAATATTGGCGCTTGAGGAACGCTACGAAGAATTCATCACTATTCCTGGGCTTGATTTTCCCATCAAACTAAAGGGAACTTTGGACCGTGTGGATCAATTCGACGGTACCATCAGAATCATAGATTATAAAACAGGCAAGGTGGAGGCCAAAAATGTGAAAATAACGGACTGGGAAACACTTATTACGGATTACGACAAAAGCAAGGCGTTCCAATTGCTCTGTTACGCCTACCTATATTCAAAAAAACACGGCATAAGCGACGTACAGGCGGGAATCATCTCCTTTAAAAAACTGAGTCAAGGATTGTTCCGCTTTTCAGAGGACAAGAACACCCAAATTAATGTAGATACCCTTACTGCCTTTGAAAATTACCTGTACCAACTTATCCGCGAAATCTGTAATACCGAAATTCCCCTAACCGAAAAGGTGGACTGACTCGATAATCGAGATTTAAATGTTCCGAGACTTGTGCAAAAATTAAAATGTGTTTTTACTACCAATGCCTCGTAGGCTTATTCCAAGGTAGTTTGCTATTTTAAATCGGGCCGTGTAGGACGTACTTCAATTTTACTTGGCAAGGTTCGTGGGTGCATGGTTAGCAAATCGATAACCAATTTACCAATATCCTCGGGCTGAATTTTCCACGCATCCTTATCCGATGGTTCGTTGTTGTTGAAATGACTGGCTACCGAACCTGGCATAATGGTGGTGACCTTGATGTTGTATTGCCTTAAATCCAACATAGCTGCCTGTGTAAAACCGACCACGCCAAATTTGGTGGCATTGTAACCCGCTGCGGTTGGAAAAAAGTTGGTTCCCGCCAAACTGGCCAAGGTCATATAGTAGCCTTCGGATTTTTTCAAAGCTTCCACCGAAGCTTTTAGCGTGTGGTACACCCCGTTTAGGTTGGTATCGATCATTTGGTGCCATTTCTCGTCTTCCATTTGGTCAATGGGGGCAAAATGTCCCACCCCCGCGTTGGCCATCACTACATCCAATTGTCCCCATTTATCGAGAATGGCGGCTACGGCCTTTTTCTCATCTTCCAGTTTGGATACATCCGACACCAAACCCAGTACATTATCAGGACTGTTCAAGCCTTTTACGGCGGCATCGGCGCTTTCTTGGCTTCTTCCGCTAACGGCCACCTTCATGCCTTGTTCCAACAAGCATTCGGCAATACCGTATCCTATGCCTTTGGTTCCTCCTGTGATGTATGCTACTTTTCCTTCTAATTTCATGTTGATTTGTTTTGAAGTAAAGTTCAAAAAAGCACAAGCCAAATACAAAAAATCCATCCTAAAGGATGGTTAATGTTTGAGGAATAAATCGATTAAATAGCTTTAATGTAAAAAATGGTAGTTTTATGTAATTATCAACTCTTGAATCGAAGCAAACGAAACCCATAGCGTCCCCGAAATTCCCGAACCACAACGGCTACAGGAATACGGTGTAGGTGTTTTTGAGGCTATACCAACTAAATCCGCCCTTAAAAAAGCCCTAAAGAAAAAGTACATTACCGTGAATGGTACCATTGCCACTACAGCGACCTTAATTACCGGCGGAGAGCACATTACCTTATCCATTCCAAAAGAAACCCGGCCTAAAAAGCAACTCGTTTTTCCGCTACAAGTTTTGTTTGAGGATGAGCATTTGGCCGCCATCCACAAACCAGCAGGTATCGAAGTGAGTGGCAACAAGTTTAAAACCATCGCCAATGCCCTGCCTCAAAACTTACAACCCAATTCGCTGTCAAATGCTACTACGCCCCAACCCGTACACCGATTGGATTATGCCACTACGGGTATTGTTTTGGTCGGGAAAACGAGCAGCAGTATCCGAGCCTTGAACAAAATGTTCGAAGACAAAACCATTACAAAAACCTATTATGCTGTTACTATTGGCAAAATGAAGAGCAAAGGAGCCATAACCTCCGAAATAGATGGTAAACCATCAGAAACGGCTTATCAAGTAATGGAGTCCGTTCCCTCGGAACGGTTCGGCACGCTTAATTTGGTGCAATTGCATCCAAAAACGGGCAGAAGACACCAATTACGCAAGCATTTGTTCGGTTTGGGCCATCCCATACTCGGCGATAAAGACTACGCCTTGGAAGGTTTAATTTTAAGAGGAAAAGGTCTCTACCTACATGCCTATTCGTTGGAGTTTGAGCATCCATTTACCAGCGAGAGCATACGCATTATAGATGAGCTTCCTGAAAAGTATAGGAAGATATTTCCTTAGAAAATACCACAAAAAAGCACCTCGAATGAGGTGCTTTTATCATTTTTTCTGTAAAATATCACTTTGATTATTTACCGAGTGAGTTCTCCATTATACTTTTTCAATTTTACCCATTGTTCAAAGGAGAATGATGCTCATGGACCATTTTCCATCCATCCCTTGTTTTTACAAACAGTAAAGTAATCTGGTCGTTAACTATAACAAGGTCTTCACCGAACTTAAGATGAAAATCAGAGTGAAAGGTTAAGTTTGCCACATCGCCATAAACAGCAATTTGTAGGTCATTGGCATCAAATTTTACCACTTCGCTTACAGAACCAAAAACATTACGTTCATGTGCTTCATTTGCTACGCCACCATTTCTATGTTCTCCATTTTTGAATTCCGTAAACTTCGGACCATAGGCATGAAAAGAGATTAACTTATCTAAATCCTTATCCTTGATGCTCTGTGCTATTGCGCCAAAGGTTTCCATTACCTCTTGTTTCGCATCCGGGAATTCGTCATTGATCAGATCCGTTTGGGCCATTTCCATTTGTGAGCTACAATTGGTGGTTAAAAATCCCATGAAAATAATAATTGCTAATCTTAATTTAGGTTTCATAATACTGTTTTTATAGTGTTTTTTAGAAGAAATACAGGACTTTCCTGCACCTGTTTAATCGAATGAAGTAAATATGGTAAAAAGGGCTAAACACTACTAAACTGGTATGTTGCCGAAATATTAAATTATTGTTTAAGAACTGAAATTATGATGCGGATTCTTTAACAAATGTTGCAAGCCGCTAGTTTGGGGAATAAATTTCTGTGGCAGTCTTAATGGGCAATCCAATATTTAAAAACCCAACCTTTTCATATAAATCAATATACCTTGGATCATTTCTCACTGGAGCCAAAAGGGGTTCTTCGCGTAACCAGGTGAGTTCCACTTCATGCCGATCAAAAGACTTCCGCAACCATTTAAAAGCCTGCTCATAATCCTTCAGCACGCAATAATACATGGCAATAAACCATGCTGGGCTGCCAGAGGAAACGGCATTGTACTTTTCATGCAGTTCCGACAAGTATTTATCCTTTTTGTTGGAATCTCCATCCATCTGGGCATATGTGGCGTTTAACCACATCAAAATAGGCGGATAATCGGTATATAAGGTCTGGATTTTCTTAAGATGCTTCTTAGATTTTTCATAATCCTCGAGGTAAAAATAGAGTTTGGCAGACTCTCTTAAATAAAACCAGTTATCGCTGTATAAAAGGTCTGAGTCATTTAACATTTTAACGGCTTCTTTCTTGGAGCCTAAAAACATCAATGCTTCCGCTTTGAAAAACGGGAAAAACACATTGGAAGGATCAATTAAAATATGTGCTTCAATTGTGTTTAATGCTTCCTTAAATCTCCCCGTTTTTATAGCGTAATCCAGGGATATAACCGGAGATCTATCGTAGAAGGGATGATCCAAAATATATTGATAATATTCTTCTACAACCTCAAAATTCCAATCATAAAAAAAATATCCTGTGTATAATTCTTCTTCTGCCTGTCGATTTAATGGGTCTATTTCCAAGACTTTTTGTAATAATGCCTTACCATTATCCCAAGCTGTACGCTTATCGTAAAAACCCCAAACGCCACCTCCTAAATTCCAGATATTTGCCAAACTCAAATATGGTTCTACAAAATTAGAATCCAATTCAATAGCCTGTTCGTATAAATCAATTGCATTGGAATACGATTGTTCGTTTGCTTTGTTCTTTTGAAATTCAGCTTGAAGAAAATAGGAATACGCCTGTTTACTTTTTGTGGGTACTTTTTGAATAGCCTGCAATTCGTTTTCTGAAATAGTGGCCCTCATATTATTTGCAACAGCTTCGACCACTTCTGCCTGTATAGCAAAAATCTCATCGCTCTTCCATTCCTTGGTATATTCTTCCGACCAAAGATGAACGTTTGAGCTCCCGTGAATCAACTGAAGGTTGACTTTTATTTGATTACCAGAAATCTGGAGATTACCTTGCAAAATGTTGGTCACTTCCAATTCTTTAACAATTTCTTGAATGGATTTTTGGGTATGCTTATATAGCACGGCAGAGGTGAATGGAATTACCTTGTCAATAGCATCGATTTTTGTAAGCCTGGAGATAATCGCATCGGTCATGCCTTCCGAAATATATTCCAAATCAGGATTTCCTGTCCAATTTTTCAAAGGGAGTACAACTATGGATTTCCCATCGATTCTAATTTCGTTATTATTCGACTCTGCTATTGCGCCCGAATTAGAGTAGTAAAAATAGAATCCACCTATCAATAATGCCGACACTAAAAGTATCGTCCAAAAAACATTTTTATTGACATTACTTTCTGCAATATCATCATTTTTACCAGTAAGAAGTCTATTAAATTCATCGTTGTTTTTTGATTTGACTTCTCCTGGTGTGATCCCATAAAATTTATGGAAACAGGTATTAAAATAAGTGGGACTACTAAATCCGACCCGATATGCCGCCTCGGAAACAGTTATGTTATCCTGTCGGAGGATTTCAAGAGCTCTTTTCAATCGATATTCCCTAATAAATCGGCTGGTAGAAGTATGAAGTAGTTTGTTAAGTTTACGATGAAGATTGGAACGGCTCATTCCAACCGACCGGGCAAGACTATCTACTCCAAATTGTTCATTATTTAGATTTGCCTCAATCTCTTTGGTCAATTTATCGACCAAGGATTCCCGTAAAATATTTTCTTGAGAATCTTTGTCAATATCACGGTTCGCACCCATTTACGTATCAAATTCCTTTACAGGGAAATAGTACAAGTTAAACAAATAAAATGCAGTTTTATATTTAACTCGCTAGCATTTAAAGCGTTTCGTAAAATAACTCTACATATCCGGGTAGTTTCGCTGTGTAGAACATCTAGTTTACCAAATCTATTCCCACAAAAAAAGCACCCCGTGTATGAGGTGCTTTTTTAATTTTTGTTGGAGAATACCGGATTAACACGTTGTTCCGTTATATCCAGTTCTGCAAATGCAAGGGTCAGGACTTAAGGTCCTGGGCATTTAAAACACAAAAGCCGCTCAAATAAATTTGGCGACTTTATTAGTTTTAAACGCAATCCCCTTGCGCTTAATCGTGGAGAATACCGGATTCGAACCGGTGGCCTCTTGCCTGCCAGGCAAGCGCTCTAGCCAACTGAGCTAATCCCCCAAAGAGAGCGCAAAGGAACTACTTTTTTCCGAAAGTATCAAAAATTGCGCCGCTTCCTTAATCTTTTTTAACGCTGAGGACCAGTACGGGTATCTTAACAAAGAATTCCGATTTTTGAATCGTGTTCTTTTCCCATAGTTTTTTAAAGAACCCCCGTTTTCTTCTAAACACGCACAACATATCCGGATGCTCTTTCTGAAAGTATTCCGTTACCCCCAAATAGGTAGTTCCGTTTTCGGTAATGGATAAATGAGAACTTAAATCCATTAAAGCGGTGTTCACCTTCAAATCATCTTCCGTATAACCTGGCCTTTTCACTAATAACAAACTGACCTCTGATCTAAATTTGTTTTTAATCATGATCAATGGAGTCAGAATACTGTTTCTTTTTAAGATACCGGATCCAAACGCGGTCAATATCTTTTTCACCGGTATAAATGTGGACCCTTTTGGAACAATCAGCGTAGGTATCTCTGTTTGTTTAATTATTCTACCAGAAGTATTCCCCAGGTAAAGTTCTTCCTGGATATCGTTACTCCTTGGTGCGATAATGATCAGGTCGATGCCTAATTCTTTGTTGATGCTCTTTAAACCATCTATAATATCTCCATTATAGGTGGTCATTTTTATATCAACACCTTTGGTGTCAACCCGATGTATCACCTCTTTTAATTGTTCCTTGCTGCTC
>QGCX01000052.1_pt1 | contig 30778 bp, 25 predicted proteins | sample 4708031 | NCBI WGS metagenome assembly QGCX01 (sample SAMN08941163, study PRJNA450518) | Sediment metagenome, whole genome shotgun sequencing project. | reverse complement strand
GTGGCAATAGCGTTGTGGAGCCACCTGAACCCATGCCGAACTCAGAAGTGAAACGCAACTGCGCCGATGATAGTGTGGGGTTTCCCCATGTGAAAGTAGGTCACCGCCAGGCTTCTAATACTAAGAGGGCTTCCTAATCGGAAGCCCTTTTTGCGTTTATGCATTGTGAACTGCTTTCGAAAGTCGGGGTGAGCAAGCCGTCGATGAAATTCCGCTTCATGGCGCAGTGAACGCGAGCGCTTTATCAGTGAGCTGGGGCGTGAGTTGAAACAGGCGAACTATTTCATTTTAACTAGTACAAGCCGCTATGCTGCGCACCTGTTCCATCGCCAAGCTTCTAATACTAAGCCCTGCTCATCGAGCAGGGCTTTTTTTATTGCCTAGCAGCTATGAATACTCACTCTCTCACTCCCTTCATTGCGCCCATTTTTTAGTACTTACGGGGGCACTGAGCGCGTTTTAACCGAGTCGTATAGGGTAAGTTGGCGGTAAATTTTTGAGCGCAGCGCTTGCATTTTTAATCAATAAGAGTGGCTATATAGTTGAATAAAACGTGAATAGCTACTCATTCTTCTTTTTGTACTATAGCTCAGTTTTTTAATCTCTCTGTTCTGAGTATTTGGAAGGAGACTGAGAAAAGAAGGTGTTTTTTCAACACTTTTGGTGATGATATATTTTTGTTGCCGTTAAAATGTCAAATCAAAGCTCATAAGGACTTTACATCAAAGTCGGCCTATTAGAGTTTAATAGTACGAAATATGACATAAACACCGAGAGTGGCTCTGTCCTAATTTATGTGAACAGTATCACTACTGCTGGTGCCTGAGTTTACATAACACTATATAGGGTGAGTCTAGAGGAATACAAGGCGGTTTCGTAATCGTAATATTAAGCCGACTATTTATGCATGTTGTCAATTTGGAAGATGAGTTGCTTAGTCATTAAGCTCTCCAACGTTTAGGGAAGTTAACAAATGAGTAGTAAAAATTATTTCATCAGTGCAACGCTGTTAGTTGCTTCAGGTATGGCAATGGCGTCTACTGAAGTCATTGAAACTGCTAGCTATGCAGACATTACTGCAAAGCTAGAACAAGAATTGAAACAATATCCAGTGAATAACACTTTGTTTGTATTGGATATTGATAACACCATTTTGACCAGCAGCGTCGACCTTGGTGGCGATATTTGGTATCAGTGGCAGCGTGGTAAACTCGATGTAAAACCAACTGATGAACAGAAGGTTGCTTGCCTTTTTGAAGACTCTATTGGCTTACTCTACGAATTGAATCCTCAAGTATTGACCGAAGAGTCGGTTCCGGGCTTAGTTAGCCAATGGCAAAAAGACGGCTATACCATGTTTGCTTTGACTTCTCGTTCACCAAAATATCGCGCCGCGACAGAACGTGAATTATTGAGTAAAGGCATCGATTTTGATGTCACCGCACTAGCCCCTAAAGGCGAAGAAACTCCTGTTTATCGTGAAGTGACTAAACGTGAGCTTAGTTATTCCAAAGGTGTGATGATGACCACTGGAATGAACAAAGGCACGATGTTAAAGCATATTTTAGATAAAACTGGCCGAAGCTTCGATAAAATTGTATTTATTGATGACTCAGCAAAAAATATCAAAAATGTTGATGCTGCCTACAAAGACAGTAAAGACGTAGATGTAAGCCTGTTCCATTACACTCGCATTGAAGAACAGCGTAAAGAAAAGTCTGGTAGTGTTCTGACTCAAGCTCAAGCAGATAAAATGGCTGCGGATTGGGCACAGTTAAATGCCACTTTAAACAGTGTTTTCCCCGCCCGTAATTCAGGTCAGTGCCTCAGCGTAAATTAACAACAGTTTATTAATTTAATTAGAAACGGTTAAGGCAACCGTTTCTAACAATCCCTTTTGGTTCTAAAAGGTCCTTAAAGTTTATGGATCAAAGGGTTAGCTCGTCCCATTGAAGGACAAAATTATAACAGGAAGTGATTATGAAACGTACTAACTTATCTCTATTAGTCTGCTCGTTATTTGCCGCGAGTAGCGTTAATGCTGTGACTCTTTATCAAGGGGAAAACGGTGATTCAGTTGATCTGATCGGTAGCTTTGAAGTGGGTGGCTATTTCGGAAAAGACTACAACGATGAAGGCCGCAAATGGGAGTACGATAGTTTTTACTCTGACGACACCTTCATGTCTTTTGGTATCAAAGTAAAAACGGGTCAAATTTATTCTCATCTTGATCTAGATTTCGAACGTCAAACTTGGACTACCGAAAACGAATTTCAAATGGTCTTAGATAAAGCCTTAGTGGGATGGCAATTTGAAAATGGAGATAAGGTAGAGTTTGGTCGTACTGATACCGCTTATGACCATTACGATGCGATGGGCGATTTTTCAGTAGATGCCGCTGGTGAAGTGAGTGAAGCGGGCGATCAAGACAGCACCCTTAAATACCGTGGTAGTTTCGCCGACTACAAATACGGGATTTCATACTCAACTCAAGGTTGGGATCACTATCAAACGGACTCTCGCATAGGTGAAGTCGTGAATGGTTACTTTGGCTACTTCGGCGACAGCCTTGATGTATTGGTCGCTGCTGAAACCGTTGATGAGCGTGGCGATATTTATTCATTACACGCAAGAGGTTCTGTTGGCCCAGTACGTCTAGGTGGCTTTATTTCTCAATCTGATATTGAAGAAAGTGAAGTAAAAGATACCTCAGACGCCTTAACTATGGTGGCATCAGTAGGTTATGACATTAGCGACAAGCTTGCTGTTAACGTGGTTTATACCGATGTTGATGTTGATACAGAAAATCGTGAGATGGGTGACGACGGTTTCCGTAAGTGGATCGATGACTCTTGGGTAGCTGCTAACGTGATTTACAAATACCGCAGCAATATTCAGATCGGCGCTGAGTTTGTTACCGGCGGTGAGCAAGGTAGCTACGGTTACGGAAAAGTATATTACTGGTTCTAATCAGCCTAGCTCTGTTGCTGAATGAGCAGCAGATAAATAGTCGAGGAAGGATGCCTTGAAATTAGCATTCTTTGAGTCATATCTCTTGCGGAGAGAAGCATGAAGAAGTTTTATTATTCTGCGATTATGGCGGCTTTGTTACCAGCTATCGGTCACGCGGATATTTACATATCTGAAGTGGTGGAAGGCTCTAGTTATAACAAGGCCATCGAAATCGCAAACAATGGCAGCTCAGCTGTCACACTCACTGGCTATGAGTTAGCCAGTGAGTTTCGAAATGAATGGCAAAACCGTTACGATTTAAGCAGTATTACCCTGCAACCGAATGAAACATGGGTGATTGCCAACGATCAAGCTAGTGATGAGATCCTAGCTATCGCCGATGTTCAGTCTAACTCTTATCTAGTGGGTTATAACGGTGATGATGGTTTAGCTCTATTGTACAACGGTGAAGCCATCGATGTAGTCGGTGACTTGTTTGATATGGACTACAATAAGGATGTCACCCTACAACGTTGTGAATTAACTCCCAATCCGGTCTATACCCAGTGGCAGTGGAAGGTCCTAGAAAAGAACGACATCAGTAATCTTGGTCAATTTAGTGCAGCCGATGAGACTTGTGTTGCGCCACCAGCACCTACCGCTCCAGCCGAAGGTGAATATAATGTCGCGAGTATTATGGAGTTGCAGGGAACTGGAAGCCGTTCACCAGTATTGGAAGGGGGGAGTTTTACTTCCGACGGTGTCTACCTCGTCACCGGTATTGTCAGTGCAATTCAAGCGGGTAGACTTGGTAAAGATTTACCCACTGGTTTCTTTATTCAAGATGCCGCAGGAGATGGTAATCCACTAAGTTCCGATGGTATTTTCGTCAAAGGTGAAGTCTCGGCTTTGCTCAATAGCGGAAGTGATGAGTCTCAAGATATCGCTGTGGGAGACGAGGTTCAGGTTTACGCAAAAGTAACTGAGTCTTATGGTTGGACCCAGTTGATCCCGGAGCAATCGGAAGGTTTTGATTTGACTTTTGTCACAGGCAGAACTGGAGAGATTGCAGCGACACCGTTACGTGTTATAGATAGCGATCAAACGATTCAAGATACCTACGAGCGTTACGAAGGCATGTTGACTCGAATCGATCAAGAGTCTGATATTGTTATCGCCCGCACTTTTGGTTTCGACTATGACTCCTACCGGAATAACATGATTGCAGCTCATGGTGGCTTGTTATTCCAACCTACCCAGAAGAACGCGCCTGGAAGTGAAGGCGCTCAGGCAGTGATTGAGAGTAACGCTCAGCGTCAGTTGTATATCGAGAGCTTCGAAAAAGCGTCCAACGGTGTCGTGCCTTGGTATCCAGAGTTTGGTCGTGATGCCGGTACTGGAACCAGCGATAGCTACTTGCGTATTGGTGCAACTCTAGACGGATTTGAAGGGGTGTTGACCTATTCTTTCAATGCGTTCCGTTTCTTCGTTACCAATGAAGTGGATAACAGTAACTTCGTTTATACCGATGTGCCTGATCGTAGTAGTTCTCCTGAAGTGGAGCGTGGCGATTTGACCATTGCAACCATGAACGTATTGAACTACTTCAACTCGCCATTTGGTGGAGATGATAACCCGCTAAACGATAACCGCGGTGCAGAAGCTTTTGATGAGTTCCAAGTACAACGCTCAAAAATTGTGGCTGCTATTCTCGGTTTGGATGCTGATATCGTTGGCTTAATGGAAATTGAGAATAACGGTTTCGATAGTGACTCAGCTGTTGTTGACTTGGTTAGCGCGCTTAACGAACAGCTACCAGCGGCGAAGCAATACGCCATTGCTAAGCCAAAAGACGCTAAGTTTGTTGGTTCAGATGCGATTACCAGCATGGTGATCTATCGTAAAGCCAAGGTTGGCCTAGATAAAATCGATATTTTGGCGATGCCACGTCAGGCTGTGCCAGAAGAAGATTACCCAGTGTACTTTGATGGCGATTATGAAGACTTTCGCCCCACTACCAAGTACATGCGTGATACGCTTATCCCGACCTTCCAGATTAATGGACCAAGAGAGAAAACCTTGTCGGTAGCGGTTAACCACTTTAAATCTAAAGGCAGTACTTGTTGGGAAGATTTACAAGGTGGTTATGTAGACGACAATGGTCAGCGTATTTACCAAGTTGAAGATGCCGATTTGCAAGGTAATTGTGAGCACTTCCGTACCGCGGCGGCTGATTATTTGGGTGAACAGTTAAAAGAATATCACGGTTATAGGGTTATCATTGGTGATTTAAACGCTTACGCGACCGAAGATCCACTATTGGTTTTGACTAATCGTGATAATGCTCCTGCGGGCTATTCTGTTGAAGCGGGCCGTAACGTTAAAGTGGGTAGTGAAGAGCTCACCGGAAATTCTGGTGAACCAGTTACTCATAGCTATGGCTACATTAACATCGTGCCTGAGTTACACCCAGATACTATCAGTTACTCGTACAATGAAATCGTGGGTACCTTAGACCACATTTTGATTTCGCCAGATTTACGCAGTTTCGTGAAAGATGCGGCTGATTGGAATATCAACTCGGCTGAGTCAACTCTGTTCCAGTACGAAAGTCAATATACCGGTGACTTAACTAAATATGCAGACCCTTTCCGTTCTTCGGACCACGATCCAGCGGTACTGAGCCTAGATATTATTGATGCTTTAGATAACAACCTTAGCCTAGCTGCTGTAGGCGACTTAGTTGCACTACCTGCTGAGCCGGTAAACATGCCTTCGGCATCGTCTGCTGAAGAAGGTGAAGTCTATCGAGCTGTTATGGATCTTACTCAAGTGGGCGCGGGTTCATTGGCCATGGGCGACACCGTGAGTGTGGTGGTTTCTGATATGAACCGTAATGGTGTGGTGACGCAATCACAGGTGGCTCATATTCAGTTGACTGAACAGCAGATCTCTCGCGGTTGGGTAACTCATAGTTTCCAAGCTCCAGTGGCTGGTGATTTTGTAGTAGAAACTTACTACAACGATGCTCAAGTTTCTGAACAACGTGCAACTGTCAATGAAGCCGGAAGCTTTGGCGAATCTCATAGCGCAGGTTCTAGCGGTCCATGGCTATTGTTGAGCCTATTCGGCCTGCTATGGTTCCGTCGCAGAAACGCTTAATACCAAGGATGTTGAAGCAGTAAGTAGGCTGTCTGCTTACTGCTGAAAAGGATAACTATGAATATTTATAAAATTGCTTTAGTCGCCGCGCCGCTATTGTTGGCCGGTTGTGGCGCAGGTTCCGATACTCAAGACAATAAGGTAGATGGTAGCCTAGTTTTTACTACTGACCGTAATGGCTCCGAATTGAGCTGGGTCATCACCAATAGCCGTTTAGAAGTCGTCGCTTCGGGCAGTGGTTATGAAAATAGCACTGAATATGAAGTTGATTTCGGTTTTGATCCAGGTGGTTACCGCATCGACTTTAAAGATGCAGGGAATGATGGGCTGTGTTGTTCTTACGGTGAAGGTAGCATCGAGTTCTATGTTGATGGTCAGTTGGTACTGAGTGATAACGGTGACTTCGGTGAGTTTACCGAACAGTTAAGCCAAACTTTTGTAGTGGGTGATTACCAAAATGCATATCAAGAAGAGTTGGCTGGTTACTACGCTGCTGCGGACTTGTTGGATGGCTATTTGTTAAAAACTGCTCTGCATAACATCGTTAAGCAAGGCCATATCGACCAAGGCTATGGATGGGACTTCTTTGCCTTAGGTGGCTCTGAAGATCAGTACTTTGAACAAGACGGATCAATTTTAGATATCTACTCAGAAGTACTTAACGGTGAAGACCCATACAACTTCACTATTGGTGAAGACCAATGTGGTAATTATTCTGGAGAAGGGGACTGTTATAACCGCGAACACATCATGCCACAAAGCTGGTTTGATAAGGGGTACCCAATGCGTTCTGACGTGCATAACCTATATGCAACCGATGGTTATGTTAACAATGCCCGTGGCAATTTACCGTTTGGTGAAGTGGAACAATCAAGCGTTGATTTTACATCGCAAAATGGTTCTAAACGTGGCATCGGTCATGACGAATTGGGTTACCGCCAACCGGTATTTGAGCCGATTGATGAGTTTAAGGGCGATATTGCCCGTGTCTTCTTTTACATGGCAACTCGTTATGAAGATAAGATTAACCCTGAAGGCACTCGCGATGATTGGTTTGAGCAAAGTGATGAAGCTTATGCTGTATTCCAACAAAACAGTTCAGATCAAGTCTACCGTAGTTGGTTTATTGAATTAATGATGCGCTGGCATTATCAAGATCCAGTAAGCCCAAGAGAAATTAAGCGCAACCAGAAAGCGTTCGAATTTCAAGGTAACCGTAACCCCTTCATCGATCATCCTGAATTTGTAAAACAAATTTGGGGTAAAGAAGGCTTTGAATCAGCTAAGTACTACTTTAACTAACTATCCAGTGCAGTTTACTGATTCATGGCTGTGTCAACCGCTATCTATGTGCAGTTGGTAGCGACAATGTGTAAGTTGGGCTAGCTTAGCTAGCCCAGAATTTTCCCTGTTCGATTTGGGCATTAGCGTTCTGCTAATGCCATTTTTTATTATTTAGCTAGCCCTTGATAGGTTTAACTGAGTCGTCATTTTCATAGCCGATAATGCTGCTCAAAAGGCTTAAGCGCATAGGTGTTCCTACGAGAAAGCGAAATGGCCTAAGCTGGCAATTTTATAACTGGCTATTACTATGTAGAGTTTTGGGCGGGGGTATTGAGGCCATAAAATGACCTCGTTATAAGGGCCTAGAACTAACGGTTACCTCTTACCCAAGGACTGACTTGTTGTTGGTAGAATTGAGCCAATTGGGCATGCAATTCTGGGCTTAGTGGTGCTAATTCGGCATGGGCGGCATTTTGCTGAATTTGCTCGGGCTTACTGGCTCCGGCAATAATGCTAGTGACGGCGCTTTGATCAAGTAGCCAGCGAATTGCAGCTTGAGCAAGGCTTAATGAGTCTGGCAGTATTTGACGGAGTTCATCCACTAAGTCTAAAGCCTTATCTAGTGGTATACCGGCAAAAGTTTCACCCACATGGAAAGCTGCTCCATCACGGTTATAGTGACGATGATCCGATTCAGCAAATTTGCGCTGGCGGGTTACCGCACCGCTGAGTAAACCGCTGGCGTAAGGCAGGCGAACAATAATTCCTACTCGTTTTTCAGTCGCTTGCTGGAGAACTTGCTCTAGCGCGTCTTGCCTAAATATATTAATAATCAACTGTAGACTGGTCAGTTGTGGGTCGTTTAAACAAAGTTTGGCCTCATCCATCGACTCAACGCTGGCCCCGTAGTGTTTAATTAGACCCTGTTGCTGAAAGTCCTGCAACCAAGTAAATACCTCTCCATCTTGCATCACTTGGTAGGGAATGCAGTGTAATTGAATCAGATCTAAGCTATCGCTGGAGAGTCTTTTCAAGCTGCCCTCAATGCCCTTTAACAGACCTTGTTTGGTATATTTATCGGGGAATAAGTTGCCATCACGGCCAATTTTAGTAGCAATGGTAATATCTTTATGTTGTTGATAAAACTCGCCTAATACACTCTCACTTAAACCGGCTCCGTAAACATCGGCGGTATCATAAAAACGTACTCCACTATCGTAGGCGGCACTTAATATCGCTAGTGATTGCTGTTTGCTAATGGGGCCAAAGTCGCCACCAAGTTGCCAGCAGCCAAGGCCGATTTCTGTTAGCGCTAGACCGCTTTTACCTAAAATTCGAGTTTTCATTGCTGATATTCCATATTTATTTGCGATTTTAGTTAAGTGTACTCGTTTTAGGTTGTTTGATAATTCGTTATTATTGGAATTATTGTTCAGAATTTTGGGTTAATGTGTACGAGGGTGTAGTCGATTTTGTTACGGTGGTAGAGAGCACCAGCTTCACTGCGGCGTCAGAGAAACTAGAGTGCTCTAAAGCCAGTATCAGTCAGCGAGTGAGTGATTTGGAAGCACGCTTGGGTGTGCAGTTGTTATATCGCTCTACACGTAAATTACGTTTGACCGAAGCGGGTGAAGCTTATTACCAACGTTGTCGGCAAAGCTTAGAATTATTGGAAGAGGCAGGCCTAGCTGCGCAACAACAGCAACACAATTTACAAGGCAAGGTGGTGGTTAATTCCCAAGGCGGGATCTTTGCTGAGCAATGGTTAGCGCCGGCTTTACTGGCATTTCGCCAGCGCTACCCGAAGATTGATATTCAGCTGGACTTATCCTCACAACGTGAGGACTTGTTGTCTTCGCCCTTTGATTTGGTGTTGCGAATGGGGGCGCTACCAGACTCAAGTCTGCAAGTTAGGGTGCTTAGTCAATTACATACTTATGTGGTGGCCAGTCCTGAGTATTTGCAACAACATGGCGTGCCTCAGCATCCAGAAGAGCTGAAAGCCCATCCTTGTATCTGTGGCACAGTTTCACATTGGCCTTTTGTTAAGCATCAACAGCGCTTAATGGTGAATGTTAAAGGGCCGTTTTCCTGCCCTAATGGCCATGTGTTGAAACAGGCGGCCTTACAAGGTTTAGGTTTTATTCGTAGCCATGAGATGTATCTACGAGACGCGCTGACCGATGGCAGCCTGCAAGCGGTATTGCAAGACTGGCAAGAGAACAGCCAGCCACTTTGGATGGTGTTTCCACCCGCCCGTTTTCGTTCCCAGCGGGTGAGTGCACTGGCCGATTGGCTGGTTAACTACGCGCAGCAGCATCCTATTTAGCCGGTGTCTGCTAGGGCTTGTTGATCTTTCGAAATGTTTTTTGCAGCAGTCTACGGTTTTTTTATACCAGACAGAGGCTTTGAAATGTAGTTATTCTACCTGATAAGCTGATAACGTAGTAGAAAGACCCCACAAACGCTACCCAAAGAGTGCGGCCAAGAGCGTTTTACTCTTTGTTGAGAGGTGTTTTGCTTAAGCTGCTAGGCTACAAACCTTTCACCGCGATTAAAACGCTTTTATCACGAACATAAATTAACCGCGAAAGGTCAACAAGCCCTAGCATTGCTTTATTATGTGCGACCAGATTAAAGGCTGCTAAGCAGCAGAAAGGAGACTAGCATGTCTGAAAGCCAAACCAAATTAGCTACAGAATATCAAGCGGCAACGGCCCGCTGGGTGAAAGACTTTGTGGTTGAATACAATATTTGCCCTTTTGCCAAACGTGAACTTGAGCGTGGCTCAATTCACTATCAAGTTGTAATGGGGCAACAGCCAGAGCAACTACTGCAGAGTGTGTTGCTTGAGTGTTTACGCTTAGATGAGCAGCCAGAAATTGAAACTAGCTTAGTGATTCTACCCAATGTATTGGATTTTGAAGCGTATCTCGATTTACTCGCCTGGGCCGAACAGCTAATGGAGCAACAGGGATATCAAGGTATTTACCAACTAGCTAGCTTTCATCCAGACTACTGTTTTGCTGGAGCTGCGCCAGATGATGCTAGCAATTATACTAATCGCGCCCCTTACGCCACCCTGCATTTAATTCGCGAGCAAACTATTAGCCGTTTAACTGCATTACATCCCGATCCCGAGTCTATCCCTGAGCGTAATATTGCGCTGACTGAAAAATTGGGGACCAGTTCACTAAAACAACTATTAGCAGCCTGTAAAGGCTAGTTGTTTACAAAGCTTTGTTGGTGGGCAAGGAAATTATTGGTGTTAATCTCTATGCTTAGAGAGATTTCATCAAGGAGTTGCTATGTCTTTAAGCATCACTGCGGCCGAGAAAGCCATTTTAGCGGATTTAAGTATCCCGCCACGCCCTCAGGTATTATTAACCATTACTCAAGAAACCAAGAAAGCCGAACCGAATGTTTCGGTGATTGCTGAAGCTATTGCTAGCGATGTTGGCATTTCTGGTGCGGTATTGCAGGTGGTGAACTCGGCAGCTTTTCGGCGCGTTAATGAAATCAAGTCTATTCATCAAGCGGTGATGACCTTAGGCATCAACCGAGTGTTTCCGATTGTTAAGGCGGTTGCCCTGAAAGGTGCTATGCCGCCATCCAAGGTTTTGGATGCTTTTTGGCTAGAGGCAAACTTACTGGCAGGTTGTGCAGCGGCCACAGCTGAAGAACTTGGTTATGAAAGCGCTAAAGATAATGCCTATATGCTGGGTTTATTCCATCAGGCTGGCGTGCCTGCGTTGTTACAGTCTTTTCCTGAATATGAACCCTTATTGGCACAAGCCAACGCTATGGGCTGGGCCAATTTGGCCGAGCAAGAACGTCGCGAATATGGTACCAGCCATGCTACCGTTGCTGCGTTAATTGCTCAGCAGTGGAGCTTACCCAAGGTGATGGTAGAAGCCATATATTATCAACATGATACGGCGGGTTTGTTTCAGGCGGAAGAGTTGAGCCAGTCCTCTTTGCTGATGTTAGCGATTTTAAAAATTGCGCGAATTGTGGCTTACCGCAAACTGGGGGTAAGCAGTGAGGAAGAGGCTTGGGTGGACAGCTACGACGGCTTGTTAAATTTCTTAAACTATGAAGATCAGCAATTAGAAGATGTGTTGAGTGCAGTCGCCGACGCGCAAAGCGCCGGCTAAGTGAGTAGGGCTAGCAGAGTTTAGAAATCGTACGCGACATTGATTCCCCAGTTTCGTCCTGGCTGAGTATGGCGGTCTAAGCCTAGATCATCTGCTGTTCGGCCATCCATATCGGTATAACTCCAGTATTTTTGGTCAAGCGCATTGAACAACCCGGCGCGTAAAGTTAAATCCTCTAACGGCTGGTAGTAGGCAGTTAAATCTAACAGTGCATGGCCTGGTGCAGCAGCGTTGTCTTCGCTAGCCCAGTCTTCAGCTTCCTTCGCAGCCACCATGGTGAGGTTAATGGCTCCGCCCCAAAGCCGCTCTGGGTGATCGTAGCCTAAGCCCCATACTGCAGTGAGTGGTGCAACAGAGTCTAAGCCTCTGCCATTTTCTTTATTCTCGCCTTGAGCGTAGGCTAGGCTAAAGCGACTGTAACTGCCTTTCGGCGCACCTAAAGCCTCGTCTAACCAGTATTTGCCTTTAAACTCAACTCCGTAAATTTCGGCTGCCCCGATATTTTCGTTGATAGTAATACCTGCGGGATAAGCCGGGTTACTGTAGTCGGTAAGCGATTGAATGAAGTTGCTGTAGTCGTTGAAGAAGCCCACTAGTTCAAGGCTTGATTGTTGGGTATTGGCCCTAAAGCCAAGCTCGTAACTTTGGCTTTCTTCAGGTTTAAGGTTAGGGTTAGACAAAGTGGCATAACCATGACCTGCGTTATCAAAAGCGTAATAGAGCTCTTGAATACTTGGCGCTCGGAAGCCTTCACTGTATTGCGCAAAACTACTGAATTGGCCATTCCAGTGATAGACCACACCTAAACGCTTGGTTATAGCGTCGCTGCTGTGTTCTTCAAAGCCGCTGTTAGTTGACGGGGTGGCTTTAAATTCATCGTAGCGTAAGCCCGCGGTAAGCACTATGCGCTCATCCATTAAATACATGTGATCTTGAATAAAGAACCCACGTTTTTCCGATTCGGCAGCAGGCACTTCTGGTGAACCCGGCTCTATGCTTGCTGTGTCATAGTAGAAGGTGCGGTAATCTAGCTCGAAATCACTATTAATGGCGGTGAGACCATAAGTTAGTTCGTGGCTACCGTGGTCAAATTCAAACAGTTTGTCGAATTGCATATCAAATTGTATTGCACTGTCTTCACCGTTACGCTCACGATTCCGGCTACCATACATGCCGGTAGTATCAAGGCTGTTATGCTCGGAGCGGCTTTGCTGATGGCTAAGTTGCCAGAACAGCTCGTCAAAGGCGAGGTTGTTGGCTGTCCAAGTGTGGTTAATGCCGATACGGCTACGTTCATCTTGGTCTTCACCGGTCACATCGGTATAAGTGAAGCCGGGCATAACGGTATAGCCTTCGTTACTTAAAATCTGCACCGAAGACTGACGTTTAAAGAGTTCACTCACTAAGCCAAATTTATGCACATCGCTGAGTTGATAATTCAGTTTTAGTAGTAGGTTGTGTGAATCAAAGTCTAAGGGGTTAGCGCGGCCTCGATTGCGACCGTTAATGTCGGCACCTGACGAGTGACTTTCGGTTTCGCTGCCATCGCGGTAGGTATAAATGGCTAGCGCTTCCCACGCCTGATAGCGCTTGGCTAGTTCAAGTGTCGCTTTGTAGGCTTCATTGGCACTGGCGTAACCCGTCTTAATCGCAACATGATTGCTATTACCCTCTGCTAGTAGGTCTGCTGGTTTTTTGGTGCGTAGTAAAATCGCGCCACCCAAGGCATCGCTACCGTACAGGCTAGACGCGGGTCCTTTGTTAATTTCAATCGAGGTTAGGGTATCGACTTCATAGGTATTGGGGCCCTTGTTCATGACCTCACCACCAGGGTTGTAAGCCACTGGTTGTTCAATACCATCTACCATTAGCTTAATACGGTTTCCATTTAAACCGCGAATGTTGAAGCCGCTAGTGCCGTAGCGTCCTTGGCCAGTGGTGCTTACGCCGGGTTCATAGCGAACTGCTTCACTCAAGTCATCAGCCATTTGTTGCTCAAGTTGTTCGGCTCGAACGGCGCTTACGCTGGCAGAGACGTCTTTAATGTTTTGTTCTGTTCGGGTTGCCGATACCACCACTTCATCAAAAAGGGTGGTGGTGGTTTCTGCCTGAGCCAGTGGGCTAAGGCTAACGATGATGGCGTTTGCAATGATTGTGCGCTTTAGTGTTTTCATGGTAGTCAGGCTTAATCCTTATCCTGTGAATATCGATAAGCCGCTACTATACACAATGCAAATGAGAATTAAAATCATTTGTATTCAGTGGGTGGTGATTTTTGCTTTATAATAATACAGTTAATAAAAGGCGAAGCCGATGGACTTGGTTTTGCGTTCTTGCCAGAGAGCTGGCCGTGATTTCGATTTAGCCTTGGGATAACTAGGGGAGAGGATATTTAAGCGGTATCGCAGTGCTTACAGAGATTAGTAGGGCTGTGATTGAGATGACTACGGCTCATTAAATTAGCAAGTATGTCGGTGAGAGTTGCCAGCCTGAAGAAGGTTCAGCTGGCAACTTTGCTATGAGGCGGCTTGAGTTAGCGGCCTTGCCTTGAGCCGCGTAATAACATCAATACAAAGTAGCTGCCGCCCAATACCGAAGCTATGGTGCCGGCGGGCATTTGTATTGGAAATAGCATCACTCGGCCCAACCAGTCGGAGAGCAACATTAATAGGGCGCCAAGCGCACAGGCCACCAATAGTTGCGGAGTGGCTTTGCGAGCGCCCAGCATTACCGCCATATGCGGTGCCAATAAACCAACAAAGGCCAATGGCCCTATTACCGCGGTTACCACGGCACACAGTAGTGCGACCACTAACAATAATATTAAGCGCGCCCTATTGATGTTGAGACCGCGGGCGCGTGCAATATCATCGCCAGCAGAAATCAGGGTCAACCAGCGATTCAGTGCAAGGCTAATCGACGCTAATAGCGTTACCACAACCGATAATAGGACGACTTTGGCTGGCTCTACTCGATAGGTGGTGCCGGATAACCAGCCGAGTATGCTGTATACCTCATCGCTGCCCTTGGCCATGGAAAAGGCAACCAGCGCGTCTATTAGTGCCGCTAAAGCAATACCGATCAACACGACCATAGAAGGTGCGAACTGGTGTTTTCGCCCCAGTATTAATAACAGTGCTAATACTGCGCTGCTACCCAAAAAAGCCACCAGTGAGCCCACTTCAAAAATAGAGGCGCCGGTGAATAGGGCGGTGAGTACCAAGGCAAATGTGGCCCCCGCTGACATGCCTAGTATGTCGGGGCTCGCCAGCGGGTTGCGGATCAGGCGCTGCAATATTACCCCGGCAATAGCCATGGCAGCTCCGCCTGCCAGCGCTGCGAAAACTCGTGGCCAGCGTAGTTCCCAAGTAATCGGATTGTTCAGCTTGAGCTGCCAACCGTGCAGTGATGGCGCAACAAATAAGGCCACAAATAACATCACCAGTAGCAGTAGCCCTAGCAAATAAGGCAGGCCTTTGCTTAGCGTGTTGGCACCTTTGGGCAGCTCTAGGCTCTGTTGATCTTTGGCACCTAACTTACCGCGGCTAAACCAAATTAAGGCGGGTGCGCCAATTAATGCGGCAGCAGTACCACTGGGGATCATATTGGCGCTGTAATTACTCGCCAACAAGGCCAGCATGTCGGTTAGCAGTAATAATAAAGCACCGAGCAGGGCACTGAAGGCTAGCTGATCACTGGCGCTTCTCGCTCCAAGGCTGCGCACAATATTGGGGGCGAGTAAGCCAATAAACCCTATCACGCCAACCGCGGTAATAGCACATGCCAGCGCCCAAATGCCTAAACTAAGTAAAATGATCATGGTTGGCAGTAGGCTTAAGCCGCGTGCCATTGCTCCTTGTTCGCCTAGTCGTAGTAGCGTGAGAGGGCGCGGAGCGAGAATAAATAGCGCCGGAACCACCCATAGTTTTGGAAGTAACCAGTGCACCCAAGACCAGTCGGTTTGGCTTAAATCTCCGGCGCCCCAAATAAACAGGTTTTTGGCATATTGATCATGGGTCATCACAATGGCGGTAGCAATGGCCCCTAATAACAGGTTAATCGCTAAGCCCGAGAGAATAATCGGTAAGCCACCTAAACCTTGGCGACCAGCAATTACTATCACTAAAGCCGTTGCTAGCATGGCCCCAGCCGTGGCAAACCAATGATCGTAGCTACCAATGGCACTGGGTAACCAAACACTAAGACAAACCAAAGCCAGCCAAGCGCCAGAAGATGCCCCGAGGGTCATCGGCGATAACAATCTATTTTGGGTAAGCTGCTGTAACAAACTGCCCACTAAGCCAAGCACCGCGCCTACCATTAATGCCAAGCACAGTCGCGGCAGGGTCACGTGTAAAAACAGTACTTCAACAAACTCGTAGGCTTGCCCATAAGTGAGCAAGCTAAATTGCTTAGCCAAGGTGGGCGCTTCACCTAGTTGCAGATACAGCAGTATGCTTAATAGCAGACCAATGCTAGCCAGCCCATAACGGCGGACTAGCGATGCGGCATTATGATTAATCATGACTTTCTATGGTTAACAGGCTGGTAGTGAGAGCTTGGGCCAGATAGAGCACCGAATGTACGCCGCCATAACTCCACGCTGATTGCATGGTGGTGTAGTGGCCTTTTTTAACAAAAGGCATGGCCTGCCACAGGGGTGAGTTATTGAGTTGCTCGGCAAAAACAAAGGGCTCAATATTCACCACTATGCCGTCTTTTACCTTGGCCAGATCGGTGATCTTTTTCTGAGTGATACCCCATTGTGAGGCTTTTTGTGGCAATGCCGGGTTTAAACCGAGCCGTTTAGCGGCAGCTTGCGACATCGAATTATCACCATAAACAATCACCGTGGCGGGGTTGTTAAAACGAATGGTGGTGACTTCAGGAAGTTGCCCGGAGAAGTGCTGCTGTAGTTGAGCCGCTAACTGCTCTAGCTGCTGTTCTAAGTGCTGTAGACGTTGCTGGGCATAGTCTTGTTTATCCAGCAATGTTGCCAAGCTGATATAGATTTCGCGTGACTTAAGATAGTTGTCCTGCTTGGCATTAAACGAGTCGTAAAACAGGGTAGGGGCAATGTTTTGCAAGCGCGGCAGCATATCTAACTGCATGCTACTCAGCAAAATCAAATCGGGCTTAAGCTCCTGAATGATCTCAAGGTTGGGTTCTGATCGAGTGCCCACATCGGTGACTCCGGCTGGTATTACTGGTTTTACCACCCAGCTTTGGTAGCCGGCCATATCGGCAATGCCCACCGGGGTGATCCCCAGCTCGATCAGGTTTTCTGCCATTGACCAATTTAGTGCGACGATACGAGTCGGTGTTTGCTCAAAATGATGAGTTTGTAGGTCATCTTCAATGTTTATCGACCAAGCCAAACTAGACTTTAGCAGGCTGAATATGAGCAAGGCTTTAATGGTATTCCTGTAGATGGGGGCTTGTAGTAAGTTCATGAGGTTCCTTAGAGGCCGGCCACGGCGGCAACTGGCAGAGATTGACAAGGCTGAGTAATTAAATCGAAATTTAAGCCATAGACCTGTTTTAGGGTGTCGTGCTGAAGCAGTGCTTGTGCGCTGCCATCAAAGCAAATTTTGCCTTGTTTCAGGGCGATAATGCGGTCGGCAAAACGGCAGGCGAGATTTACGTCATGCAAAATCACAATAATGCCGCGTTGCTGCTGTTGATTGAGTCGGCTTAGTAGCGTCATCAACTCATATTGATGCGCCAAATCCAATGCCGAGGTGGGCTCGTCGAGTAACAAGAGCGGAGCTTGTTGAGCCAACAGCATGGCTATCCACGCCCGCTGGCGCTCTCCTCCAGAGAGTTGATCGGCTAGATGTTGGGCATAATGGCTGACATTGGTATCGTTCATGGCTTGCTCTATGGCGAGCTGATCTTGTTTTTTCCAACGCCCTAGAGTGCCACGCCAGGGAAAGCGGCCTAGCCTTACCAGCTCGCGAACACTTAGCCCCGCTACGTCGGGTAAACGCTGTGGTAAGTAGGCCAGTTGTTGGGCCAATTGGCGTTGTGATAAACCACTTAAGGCTTGCTGATTAAGGGTAATGGTTCCGCTGCTGGGTGCTTGTTGGCGTGCCAGCAACTTCATTAGGGTCGACTTCCCCGAGCCATTATGGCCAAGAATGACGGTGATTTGCTGAGCGGATAGGCTCAGTTGGTCTATTTCTAGAACCGGAGTGTGCTGGTGGCACACGCTAATATTTTGTAGCCTTAACATTGCTGTAGTTCTTGTTGGTGCAGAGCAAGCTGCTGGGCTTGCTCGGTTCGGTTTAATTTGGGACATGCTAAACAGTAGTCGCCATCTGGGCGCAGGTGGTGTTGACAGCAGGCCGAGGGTTTAGCCAAGGTTTTACTGCGTTGCGGGCCCAGTTTTAGTTCGAAAAACGGGGATTTACTGCTGAGCTGGAGTTGTTGATACCATGGTTGTAATAGCTGATTTAACGACTCAGCATTAATGGCTGAGTGGTGTTCGGCTATCAGCAGCATGAAACGGGCCAGTTGGTCTTTCACTAAACGCATGGCCACGGGTTCGCGCAGGGTGGCTAAGCCTTGTAAGTGCTGAAAATAACTTGCCAATAGCTGTTTCAATGACTGGCAAGTGCTAGCCAGCGTCTTCGCATGGCTTTGCTGTAACGCGTTTAAGTGTAGGTTTTTGTAACCACTCACCACCCCGGTTTGAGGGTTAAAGCCTTGCACCAATTGGCTAAAATCGAGGCTACGTTGCGCAGCATATACGCCAATTAAGCTCAAGCTGACTGCTTGCCAGCTGAGCATGGTCCACGTTCGGGTCACCCAATAACGCTCGCCTGCCTCAGGCTGTTGCCGTTGCCAAAATCGATATAAGCGCTCAAGCCCTTGGCTGCTATCAGCTAAGCTGATCTCTGCTGCTGCGGGCTTGTCACTTATATCGCTTAGTGCCGGGTGAACTGCCGAGGCGAGCACGGCAAAAGGCTCGCTACTTTTGCAAGCAGCGAGCAATTGTTGGCTAAGCAAGTCGCTGTTGGTCTCAAGCGGCTTTGGCATAACTCTCCTTGTTGCGGTTCCGCTTAGCGGCGCATAACTTAAAAGTTGTAGCGTGCATTAGCGGTAACATATAAGCCTTCCCCATAACCACAAGTACCAGAGCTTGAACAGTAGGCGACGTAGTTTTTATCAAATAGGTTCTTGGCGTCGGCACTCAGTTCCCATTGACCGGTTTGGTAGGCCACCATGGCATCAAATACCGTATAAGCCGGTACCGAGTATAGGTCGCTGCCATCGGTGGTATCGCCAACGTAGCGGCTACCTAAGCCAATCCGCAGTCCTTCTAAGCGGTCGCTAAAGCGGTAGCTTGCCCAAGCAGATGCCAATTGGTCGGGAATATACGCCAAGCGATGGCCGTTTTGTTTATCTTCGGTCTGCTGATAGGTGTAGCTAGCCAATAGCTCAAACTGTTGCCATTGTTTATTTACTTCAAACTCGGCCCCACGAATACTGACTTCGGCTAAGCTGCGGATCCCGCCGTTGGGGTCGGCTTGCGCACGGTTGCTTTGGGCAATGTCGTATACGGCTAAGGTGGCCAGTAGATCTTGTCCTTCGGGTTGATATTTCAACCCCAGTTCATACTGTTCGCCGCGTAGCGGATCTAAGTACAGGGTTTGGCCGCTATTGGCATCGTTCACCGTGCCTTGAGGCTCGAAGGATTGTGAGTAGCTTAAATAGGGCGAAACGCCGCTATCGAAATGATACATCGCGCCTAGGCGGCCGGAAAAGGCTTGGTCGCTAGGGCTGACAGACGAGCCATCGGTTTCAGTTTTGGTACTGTCATAACGTAGGCCGGCATTAATTGAAGCCCGCTGCAGCTTGATTTGGTCACTGACATACAGGCCCAGTTGTGAGTTGGTATTCTCAGCGCCGGGGCTAATGGTGTAGCCGCTAGGCACATTGCCGTACACTGGCGCGTAGGGGTTAATCGTACCGCCGCTGCCATACCAAACATCATCGCGGGTTTTCGCTTGTTGGGCATCTATTCCCATTAATAGGGCGTGTTCTACATTGCCTGTGAGGAAGTTAGCGGTGGCACGAACATCGGCATTAAATATCTTACTTTGGCCTTGTTTGTGGTAAGCCGCACGGTTAATGCTGCCATCTGGCAGGTAGTAAATTGGCGTGCCATCGGGATTAGTCGCTCCCGTTGGCAGTGACCACATCGAGCGGTAATCTGATTCGCTGTCGGTATAACGGGCGTTTGCGGCTAACGACCAAACCGCATTAAAACGGTGATCAAATAACGCACTAAATGAAGTCTGTTCTGTGTCGTAACCATCCCAACCGGGCTCACTTAAAAAGGTGCTTCTGGCAATGTATTGGCCATTGGGACCTGCGTATAAGCTGCCTTCGGCAGGCACAAATTGCAATACTGTGCCGGTTTCATCTTTTTGGAAATTGGCCAGCAATGTCAGGTTGGTCTCAGGGCTAATCATCCAAGTTAAAGAGGGGTTAATCAGGTAGCGATTATCTTCGGTATGTTCTACCTGAGTATCGGCCTTACGCGCTAAACCCACAATGCGGTAAAGCAGCTTACTGTTAGCGATGGGGCCTGTTGAGTCAATAGCCACCTGCTTACGCTGATGAGAGCCGCCTTGCAACCATAGTTGGTGAGCCGCTTGTTGCTGAGGTAGCTTGGATACCAAGTTAATCGTGCCGCCGGTAGAGCCTTGACCGTAGAGTACTGAAGAGGGGCCTTTTAATACTTCTATGCGCTCTAAGCTAAAAGGATCGGGGCGAGTATTGTTGTAGTTGCCGAAGTTGGTTTTCATTCCATCCAAATACTGGGTGGGGGCAACTCCGCGAATCTTAGTCCAGTCTCCGCGCGAGTCTAAGCCAAAGGTGCCGGCATATACACCAGAGGTATATAACAAGGCATCTTGGATGTTCTTCACTCCAGTGTCTTGGATGAATTGTTGATCGACCACCGCGACAGAAAAGGGCAGCTCTTTGATCGGCACATCCATTTTACTTCCCGTGGTGGTGGAATTGGCAATGCCTTGCTGCGCCACTACGGTCATTGTTTCGCCCACTTCAAGTGATGGTTCTTGCTGTTCAGCAAGGGCGCTTTGGCTGACAAGCGCAGTAATCAATATCGCTAGTTGAGTCCGTTTCATTGTTATTAAGCGTTCCTGTTTTCTAATCATTACATGGAGTTTTTTCTTTAAATTAATGGGCGGTATGATATTATTAAATGCAAATGATAACAATTCTTATTTGTATTAAATTTTAGGGTTCAATGTGAAGATTTTGTTGTTAAATATTAAGGGGATGCCCATTAAGGGCGAAATTGAATAAAACAAAGGCCCAGTTCAACACTTGGCTAGAGGGTGGTGTGAGTTTTTGCCTTGTTAGGCTCGCAGCTAAGCCCACTATGTAAATACATTTATGGTAATACAATGAAGATTTTTAAGTTTTTACAGCACCTTGCAGCAGTGAGTAGTTTGCTGTTGAGCAGTTCACTGCTGGCGAGTGGGCTGGATAACAGCCTGGCTACCACGATAAAGACCCACCAGAACAATAAACACAATCAACAGCAAATCGATCAACTCGACGAGCAGAGCCAAGTGGCTATGCTGAGCTATCAGCAAAACCAGCAACAGGCCGATTTGCTAGAAGCCTACAACAAACAGCTAGCTTTAATGGTGAACTCGCAACAGCAGGAGTTGGCCGATTTAGAGCTGCAATTAGACTCGCTAGCCGCCACCGAGCAGGCGGCCTTGCCTTTGCTGGTGGATATGTTGCAGGCGCTAAGTCAGTTTATTGAAAGCGACTTACCGTTTTTAGCCAAGGAACGTTCTCAACGAATTAATAAGCTAGATGCCAGTTTACAGCGCGCCGATGTGAGCTTGGCAGAAAAGTATCGCCAAGTCTTGGAGGCCTATCAAATCGAAATTGAATACGGCCGTACTATTGAAGCCTACCAGGCGCAATTGCCTGCCGCGCAACTGCCTTTTGTGGGCACCAACAATGCAGGTGAGTCCTTACAGTTAAACTTTTTCCGTTTAGGGCGTAGTGCCCTATATTGCCAAACCCTTGATACTAAACACAGTGCCCTGTGGGACGCTCAGGCGCAGCGTTGGCAAGCACTTGATGCTAGTTATAACCAGAGCTTACGCAGCGCTATGCAAGTGGCTTGGCAGCAAGCCATTCCGCAGTTGTTAACTCTGCCTGTTAATCCCGCCGTGGAGACTCAGTAATGCGTGTAGCTCTTATTATACTTAGTGTCGTTTTCAGTCTTAACAGCTACGCCCAGCAGAGCGAAGCCACTAGTCGTAGCTGGGATAAAGTTGCCCAAGATATCAGCCGTCATGATAGCCAAATCAACCAACAGCGCTTGAATGAGTTTCAGCAAGACTTAGCCAAACAACAGGCCCTATTAAGCCAAAGTCAGCAGCGATTGGCTGCCGCCGAGCAACGTCAGCAGCAGCTAAAAGCCAGCTTTGATGAAAATGAGCTGCGCTTAACGGAACAGCAGCAGCTATTAACTCAACGCACTGGCCAGTTAGGTGAAGTGTTTGGGGTGGTTAAGCAGCAGGCGAGTGAGGCGCAGGGGGCTTTGCAAGACTCTTTAGTCAGCGCCCAATTTCCCCAGCGAGAGCAGCGTTTAGCTTTTGCTGAACAAGCGCGTATTCCCAGCCTAGAGGAATTTAAGGCGCTGTGGGTAACGCTGCATCATGAACTGAGTGAGTCGGGTAAAACCGTTCGTTTTCAACGAGAAGTGGTCAGCCCAAGTGGCGAAAGCCAAACTCGCTCGTTATTGCGCTTGGGTAATTTTCAATTGATTGATCAAGATGGTCAGTTCTTGCGGTGGCAAAGCCAACTCAATCAGGTGCAAGTATTGCCTCGCCAACCCAGTGCTAGCGCGGTATCTCAGGCCAAGGATTTTGTTAATGGTGAGCAGCTAGCTCCCTTGCTGGTGGATGTGACTCGCGGCCAGTTATTGGCGATGTTAGAGCAAACTCCAGATTTGATGGCGCGCCTTAAACAAGGCGGGGTAGTGGCTTATATTATTCTTGGTTTGGGTGCGATTGGTTTGTTAATGGCCTTGTGGCGCATTGTTGCACTGTGGCTAAACGAACTCAAAGTGAAACGCCAACTCGCCAATATTGAACAATTAAATACCAATAATCCGCTAGGCCGAGTATTAAGCAAAGCCCAACAAAGTGATTTAGCGGTAGATGATTTAAGCCTGCGTATTGAAGAATCGATACTCGAAGAAATGCCCGCTTTAGAGCGCGGCCAAAGCTTGATTAAATTGTTTGCCGCGGTAGCGCCGTTGCTGGGCTTGTTGGGCACCGTAACCGGTATGATTGGCACCTTCCAAAGCATAACCCTGTTTGGTACTAGTGATCCAAAGTTGATGGCGGGGGGGATCTCACAAGCGCTAATTACTACCGTAATGGGCTTGATTGTGGCCATCCCCTTATTGTTTAGCCACAACCTATTAAGCACTCGCTCGCGACGAATTTTGCAAATTTTGCAGCAAAAGAGTACCGCTTTATTGGCCGACCGCAGAGAACAACGGCAGGGCTTTAAAGATGCTGCTTGATTGGTCGCAAGCAGGCGCGTTGTTACGCCAGTTTTTAAGCTCTGGCGGTTGGGTTCTCGGCGCTATTTTAGTGCTGAGTGCGCTATTAATCACGCTGCTACTGGAGCGTTATTGGTTTCGCATGGTGGCCTTTCCGCAGCTGCGCCGTCAGTTTGTACAGCAAGCCGTGACTTATGTTCAGGCCTATCGTTGGCAAAGTCATTACTGCGACATTGATTTGCAGTTAAAGCAGCACCTGTCGTTTATTAAGGTGTTGATTTCATTATGCCCCTTAATTGGTTTATTGGGCACGGTGACCGGCATGATTGAGGTATTTGACAGCCTTGCGATCAACGGCACCGGTAACCCTCGGTTAATGGCCGCAGGGATAGCCAAGGCCACCTTGCCAACTATGGCGGGTATGGCGGTGGCGGTATTTGGTTTGATTTTTCACACTCATTTGGCGCGTTGGGCAATTCGCCAGCGGGCCCATTTAGAGGCCTCCTATACGCGTATTCAAAGTGCTAGAGCTGCTTTGACTAAGGCCTAAGGTTAAACATTATGAGACAAAGCAGAATATTTGCTCAGCAAGACGATGAGGCTCAAATTGACATGACGCCGATGTTGGACATCGTATTTATCATGTTGATTTTCTTTATTGTATCCACTTCCTTTGTGCGCGAAGCAGGGATAGAGGTACAACGTCCCGAATCGCAAACCAGCACTGAACAAAGCCAAGGCGCGGTGATGGTGGCGCTATCGGCCAGTGGTGACATTTGGTTAGATCGCCAGTTAACCGATATTCGTATGGTAAGGCCAAGTTTAGAGCGACTTAAAACCGAGCAGGCCGACTTAGCCGTGGTGGTACAAGCCGACGAAGAATCCAGTACTGGTCAGCTGGTGAAGTTGTTGGATCAGTTACGCTTGGCAAATGTGCCGTATTCGGTGGCAACGCGCGCAGGAGAACAGTAGTGCTGCGTTTAATGATGTTGTCGCCCTTGGGCTTGCTAGCAGCACTGAGCTTTTTCTGGGGGCTGGCCCAGTTAGCAGGGCTGGGCCAAAGTTTGCCTAAGCCCAGTAATGAAGTGCGCTTAAATCCCTTTTTAGTGCAGTTGCAAGACAGTGATGTGGAGCTGCGTACCCGAGAGCGAGAGAAGCCGCCAGAGCCAGAAATAGCCGAGCCCTTGGCTCTGCCACAGCTAAGCAGTGAGCCAATGACTAGCTCTAGCCTGCCCAATATTGATTTAACGCTACCGCAAATAGAAAGCTCTCCGGTGGCGATAAACATGGTTGCGGGCTTGGCTGATTTTGCCCCGCCAGGGCCGGTGGAAGTGTCCATTGAGCGTAATCCGGTGGCTTTATCTAAGTTCGCGCCTAGTTATCCGCGCGCGGCGATGCGCCGAAAGATTGAGGGCTCTGTTACCGTGAGCTTTCAAGTTGCGCCTAATGGCAGCGTGGTCGCAGGCACTATTGAGGTGTTGCAATCAAACCCTAAGGGGGTGTTTGATTTGGCGGTGAAGCGGGCGCTCTACCGTTGGACGTTTCAGCCCAAAACCGAGAACGGCCAGAAGGTCGGCTTTAAGGCCTTACAAACCTTAGAATTTAAGTTGGCAGAATAGGAGGCAGAATGTTGATTAATCGATGTGCTAAAACTTGGCTGCTAATGTTAGTGATGCTCGCTGGTGCGGGCGTTCCTCAGGCTACGGCCGCCGGGCCGCAATTAAGTCCTTATCAATATAAGCAACTGAGCCATGCCGCAGAGCTGCGCGAGCGCGAACAATACCCACAGGCAGAAAAGGTGCTAGTTGAACTACTGGCTCGTTTAAATGAGCAAGCCAAAGCCAGTTATGCTTTGGCCTTAACTCAACTCAATCTTGCCCAGTTACAGTTGGAACAGCAACACTACCAAAAGGCGTTAAATTACTATGACCTAGCCGTGGCATCTGGCCATGTTGAAGCTCCTCAGGTGCAGCAGTTATTGCTGTTACGAGCGCAGTTAAATATGAGCCTAGCTAATTGGCAACAGGGCATTAGCTTATTGCAGCAGTGGTTAAATACAACTGATGAAGGCCAGCAGCAAGCCAGTCATTATCATCTACTGGCACAAGCCTATTTGCAATTAGAGGACTGGCAGCACGGTGTTGAAGCGGTAGAACAAGCCATTAGCATGGCACAGACAGAGGTGTCGGTTAACTGGTACAAAATGGCCATGGTAAGCCGTTCTCAGCTAGAAGATTGGCCCCAAGCCATTGTTTGGCAGAAACAGCTATTAGCGGCAGAGCCTCAAAATATGCAGCATTGGTATCAGCTTAGTGCCCTGATGCAGCGCTCTAAGCAACAGCGCGGCGCCTTGGCCACTATGCGCCTTGCCTATCAACAGGGCTTGTTTACTAAGCCGGAACACTACACTCTGCTCAGCCAATTGTTGCTCCGTGAAGGCAATGCCTATTACGCCGCTAGTATTTTGGATCAAGCGATAGAGCAAAATCAGCTACCGCGAAGCAAGGCTAATCAACGTTTGTTGAGTCAAGCGTGGTTGTTGGCCAAACAACAACAGCAGGCGGGAGATGCGCTGGCTAAATTAATCGAGATAGAGCCCAGTGACCGTAACTTGCGTCAATATGCTCAGTTGTTACTCCAGCAACAGCAGTGGTCGAAAGCGGCCAAGGTACTAGCCCAGTTGCTAGAGCAACAAACAGAAGCAGAGCCCAAACTATTACTAATGCTGGCTGTGGCCAATGTGCATTTAAATAACTATCAGCAAGCGCGCCAACTATTAGTGAAAGCCAAGCAAGATCGCAGCTTGCGCAACGAAACCGAGGTATGGCTAAATTATTTGGCGCAGGTGGCGTCTTAAGGCCAGGGCGCTTGGCGAGTTCCTTGTATAGATAGCTTTCTCCGTCGCCTTACGTTTATGTTAGCTGCTCTCACTTATTCAGATAAAATGAGCCCCATTATCAGGGCAAAAATTGACTAAAAAATTGGCTTTGCCAATCCTCCATTTCGTACTACACTCCGCTCACTTACCTAGTGGATCCTTAGCCGCGCTTGTTTTTCATTCTTTCCTATCGAGCGTTGTTAAGGGCATCAGTTACCTTCGCCAAACTACAAGGCTCGCCTTGAAAGAGCTTAGCGGCCACTGATTAAGAAAATGCTTTACGGTTTGCACCTTGTCTTGCTGAATGCGGTACAGGGTGTTGGTTGATGGTGTTGATTAATAATTGGAATTTATATTGGGCGCATTAGTACAACTGCCGAAGTCTCAGGGCGGCGATAGCAGTGATGAGAATTTATTTGGCTTGATAGCCGAAGACTTATACCAGCAAGGTTACAGCGTTCGCGCTGGCGTCTTACCTCTTAATATTGCCGATCCCTTGTTTACCGAACAGCAAGGTTTACATAATGCACATTATGTTGAGGCGGGCATTGGCCGAGGTGATGACTTTGTAAAGACCGAGTTTGTTCGAACCGATGAAATTTGCTGGATCAATGAAGCTTCGCAAGCTGGAGAAAACTGGCTAGCATGGACTTCTCATTTACAGCACTTTTTGAACCAACGGCTGTTCTTAGGTTTGTTTTCCTTTGAAAGCCATTATGCGCATTATGCGCCCGGTGCCTATTATAAGCGTCATTATGATGCCTTCCGTGGTGAGGCCAATCGGGTGTTGTCGGTGGTGTGTTATTTAAATCCCAACTGGTTGGCTGACGATGGCGGTGAGTTGGTGATCTACCGTAATGAGCAGGATAGGGAAGGGCTAAAAGTGGTGCCGCTGTACGGGACCATTGTGGTGTTTCTGAGTGAGGAGTTTCCGCATGAAGTTTTGCCTGCAAGTCGAGACCGTTATTCAGTGGCTGGTTGGTTTAGAGTGAATTGTTCTATCGATAATAAGATAGACCCACCTCGCTAGTCCGGTCATGAATGAGCTGAATTATGACTTAAGCTTGCTTTACTGTGGCAAAACTGGATAGATTTAACTTTTAACAGATCTGGTTTAGATAGGGAGGGGTGAATGCAGCAATTAGCCACTGATATATGGATCGTAGAGGGGCCTACGGTGCCTTTTCTGGGCTTACCGTTTTCTACGCGAATGACGGTGGTGCGTCTGGCTGATGATAAACTTTGGGTGCATAGCCCAATTAAGCTGAGTGAGTCTATTGGCACGGAGTTGGCTAACCTAGGCGAGGTGAGTTACCTTGTTGCGCCAAACCATTTACATCATCTATTTATTAACGAATGGCTTGAGGCTTACCCTAAGGCGCAGGCTTATGGCACAGACGAACTGATTAAAAAGCGTAGTGATATTGGCTTTAGCGCCTCACTAAATAGTGCTCAGCAATGGCCATGGGCGGCAGAGATTGAGCAAGTGTTATTCTCTGGTTCGCCGTTAATGGAAGAGTGCGTATTTTTCCATCGCTCTTCAGCCACCTTAATTGTGACCGATTTGGTGGAAAACTTTTCCCCCAGTGCTTTTTCTTTCTGGCAACGTAGCATTGCCAAGCTGGTGGGGATCCTCGCACCCAATGGTAAAACGCCTTTGGATTGGCGTTTAAGCTTTATCTTTCGTAAGGCCGAAGCCGCTCAGCACTTTCAGCAAATCTTAGCTTGGCAGCCGCAACGTTTAGTGATGGCGCATGGCCAAATCATTGAACAAGATACTGAGGCTTTTTTAGCTCGCTCATTCAGCTGGCTAAAGTAAACGGGCTTGAAGCGGCTGCGTTTAAACCCCATATTAAAATATCGGGTAGTAGAGCAGAGATGGTGAGATGGATTATTTATATGCGGTGACGTTATTTGCGGTGTCGTCTTCGGTAACCCCCGGCCCCAACAATATTATGCTAATGAGCTCGGGGCTTAACTTTGGCGTGAAGCGAAGTCTGCCCTTGTTATGCGGGATCTGTGTTGGCTTTGCCCTGATGTTATTACTGGTGGGTTTTGGTTTTGCCCAATTGTTTGAATTGTTTCCTCAACTACACTTTGTGATTAAGTGCGCTGGTGTGGTGTATCTGCTCTATCTGGCGTATTTAATTGCAAAATCGGCGGCAACACCCAGTGCGAGCCAAGCAGCCGAGCCGTTTTCTTTTATCAAAGGCGCGTTGTTCCAATGGGTGAATGGTAAGGCGTGGGTGGTAGCGACTGGTGCCATTGCTACCTTTACCAATGTTGGCAGTCATTTTCATAGCCAAAACCTGTTAATTGCTACTACCTTCCTGCTGGTGTCGTTTCCCTGTGTCGGTTTATGGCTGGCCTTTGGCTCCGGTCTGCAATCGCTATTAAACAGCGCTAAGCGGCGTAGCTATTTCAATTTCAGTATGGCGGGTTTATTGGTTATCTCGGTGCTACCGGTAATGGCTGAAATACTCCAGTTGCAGTTTAATTGAACCATTGTACGTGAAAGTGTTAACTCATTTTTTGCCAGAGTGGCATTGAACCGGATTTCAAGCTCCCGCGATATAACTTACTTTTTCTTGTGCCTAGAACTCTAACTATGTGGCCAAATTTGCTAATTAATAATAGAGTCAAATAATCATAAGTTGTCGTTTTTAAGGTTATAAAATGTATAGTGAATTTAGCTGGACTGTTGTCTTGAAAGTCAGAAAGTGAGGTAACCATGACAAGAAGCTATGACATTATCGGTGCACCATTTAATCAACTTGGGTGTGTAACGACTACACAAAATACTGTTGATGGACTCCGCCAAATGGATGAGCGAACTTGGATTGGACTTACAGATTGGATGGGGGTGCGCGTTTCTCGGTGGGGCGCTCGTATTTGTGATTTAGGTGATGTGCAGCCAAATAATAAAGTTAAAACGTGTATCGAGTCAGCCAAGAAAGAAAGTGCTCTTGCGGAGTATTCAGAGCAACTAAAATCTAAGGTTTTAAGCAGTTATCGGTCAGGCAATACGCCCATTACAATTGGGGGCGATCATTCGATTGCAGTTGGTACGTTGTTGGCGACACTTGAGCACTATCAACAGAATAAAAATGAAAAAGTAGCTATCGTTTGGATTGACGCTCATGCAGACTGTAACAGTACTTTAGATAGTAACTTACATGGTAAGCCATTAGCGATGCTAACTAATGAATATTCTCATAATGGGTGGTCAATTGAACCAGAGGTGACTTTATCTCCCGATAGTATCTTTTATATTGGGGTTCGTGACTTGATGCCCAGTGAGTATGAATTTATTAAACGAACGGGCATCGCTAACTTCGGCATGACTCATTTAGATACTGTAGGTATACAGGCTGTGCTAATAGAGTTAATGGAAAAAATAGATAGCCAATTCGACCGTGTATATTTGTCATTCGACTATGACGTGCTAGATGGAAGTGTGTATCGAGCATGTGCGACGCCCAATGTCGGTGGTTTATCTGCAAGAGAAGCGTTACATATAGTTCATACAATTGCGTCAAGTCCCAAGTTCGTAGGGGCTGATTTTGTAGAATACATGCCAGAGCTTGATACTAATGGCGTGTCAAAAGAATTGATGGTCAAACTTATCGACGCTGTTTGGGGCTTTCGTGCTTGATTTTACATAACGAATAAGGATTTAACGTTGCTGAGCCAAGGTTTAATCCCGATAAATCATCAACCATGCAGATACTTTGGCTCGCCTAGTTTTTGGTTAGGGCTAAGTTAATCCACGCTATTAAACTCATATCGTTTAATGGCTTAGGTTTTTCGAGCCTTGGTCTAGGTTAACTAGTGCCAAAAGGTGTTATTGTTGGTTTTGTTTTTATAACGGCTGTCTATTTAAGCTTTCATTGACTGGAGCGTTAAACAGTAAAAGGAGCTACGGTGGAAAATATCAGAGAAGTTCAAATTTTAGAAGTTGAAGAATTATTGTGTAAGGCAATGCTTGAATCCGACACGTTTGCTTTAGATAAACTCTTGTCATCCAAACTGATTTTTACGAATCATTTGGGTCAGGCTCTAGGCAAAAAAGACGATTTAGACGCGCATAAGTCAGGTTTATTGCACATATCCAATATCTCTGTAGATGAACAGCAGATCAAATTGCAACAGGATACTGCGATTGTGTTTGCCAAGGTAAAAATCCAAGGTGATTATGATGGTAATCCAGCAAATGGAACATTTAGGTTTACTCGAGTTTGGCAAAATACAGAAGGTAGTCATTGGGAAGTAATAGCCGCCCATTCGAGTGTAATTACTGTTTAACAAATCGCTACAATTGACAAAAATACCTGTAAAGAGTTTTGGTACCCTAAATGTCGCGCCAGATATTTTTGCAACTGAGTTCAGCGTTACCCTTAAGCCCTAACTCGTATTCGTTGATACAACTTGAAAAATAGCGGCTCTCGACATAGCGTTTTGGGCTTTATCTCGTTTGCAGCCCAAGCTGCTTCATTTTTTTCAGTTGTTTTTTTGTCTATTTAGCGGAGCCCTTCCGCTTTAGTTAATCTTGTTTTTATTCATTTATTCAAATCACTTACCTCGGTTAGTAGCGGCTTAGCAGTCGGTTTATTGGCGACAATTTATACAGTCTCATCTCAAAAATTAATTGTGATTCTCATCACATTTATTTACTTAGCCTGCTAAGTAAAGCATAATGGTTAGCAAGCTAAGTAAATGGGGTTGATTATGTACGACTTAGAGTGCTTTCACAGGCTGTCTATTGCAGAA
>QGCX01000051.1_pt1 | contig 31221 bp, 25 predicted proteins | sample 4708031 | NCBI WGS metagenome assembly QGCX01 (sample SAMN08941163, study PRJNA450518) | Sediment metagenome, whole genome shotgun sequencing project. | reverse complement strand
TTTTGTTTTAAAATTGTTATTAAATATTTTATTATGTGTGGTATTGTTTGCGCATTTGATGTAAAAGAAAGTACAGAAGTACTAAGGCCCCAATTGTTGGAGATGTCGAAGAAAGTTAGGCACCGAGGGCCAGATTGGAGTGGTATTTACGCCAATGATAAAGCTATTTTGGCTCATGAAAGATTGGCCATTGTGGATCCAGCTTCAGGAAAGCAACCGTTGTTGAGCGCGGATGGAAAATTGATTTTGGCTGCCAATGGGGAGATATATAACCATCAGGAGTTAAGAAAGCAGTTTGATGGGAAATATGATTTCCAAACACAATCCGACTGTGAGGTGATTTTAGCGCTATATCAAGAGAAAGGACCTGATTTTGTGGATGAAATGAATGGTATTTTCGGTTTTGCTATTTATGATTCCGAAAAGGATGAATATTTCATTGCACGTGATCATATGGGGATTATACCATTATATATTGGTTGGGATAAGAACGGAACCTTCTATGTGGCTTCAGAATTGAAAGCTTTGGAGGGTACATGTTCAAAAATTCAACTATTTCCTCCTGGGCACTATATGCACAGTTCTGATGGTGAGTTTGTGAAATGGTACAAACGTGATTGGATGGAGTATGATGCTGTAAAGGAAAATGAAACCAGTATCCAAAAAATTAAGGATGCTTTGGAAGCTGCCGTTCACCGTCAGTTAATGTCCGATGTGCCTTATGGGGTGTTGCTTTCTGGAGGATTGGATTCTTCCGTGACATCGGCAATTGCTAAAAAATATTCTCAAAAACGTGTTGAGTCTGGTGATACCGCCGATGCTTGGTGGCCACAATTGCACTCTTTTTCTGTGGGATTGGAAGGTTCGCCTGACTTGGCAGCAGCACAAAAAGTGGCAGACCATATCGGTACGGTGCATCATGAAATAAAATTCACCATACAAGAAGGTTTGGATGCCATCAAAGATGTAATCTACAATTTGGAAACCTACGATATAACAACAATCAGAGCCTCTACGCCCATGTATCTAATGGCGAGGGTAATCAAATCTATGGGGATTAAGATGGTCCTTTCCGGTGAAGGTGCAGATGAGCTGTTTGGAGGATATCTCTATTTCCACAAGGCGCCAAGTCCAAAAGATTTTCATGAGGAGACAGTGCGAAAACTGGATAAACTCCATATGTACGATTGTCTAAGGGCCAACAAATCTTTGGCCGCTTGGGGTATCGAAGGACGAGTTCCTTTCTTGGATAAAGAATTTATGGATGTCGCGATGAGTATCAACCCAAAAGATAAAATGATCAATGGAGAGCGTATGGAGAAATGGGTGGTGCGTAAAGCATTTGAAGACTATTTGCCAGAAAGCGTAGCTTGGAGACAGAAAGAACAATTTTCGGATGGTGTAGGATATAGTTGGATAGATACTTTGAAAGCTATGGTAGAGGAAGAAATCAGTGATGAGCAATTGGAAAATGCCCATTTCAAGTTTCCGATTCAGACGCCAACATCGAAAGAAGAATATTATTATCGTTCAATTTTTGAAAGTCATTTCCCATCCGATGCAGCTGCATTGAGTGTTCCACAGGAGCCTTCAGTGGCTTGTAGCACCAAGATTGCCTTGGAGTGGGACGAAGCCTTCAAGAATATGAACGACCCATCGGGAAGAGCTGTGGCTAAGGTTCATACCGATGCGTATGTGAAATAACCCCCGTTTAAACCAACCAAACGATATGAAGCAGTAAATTTTAAACGTTTCATTTTTTAATTAGTCCGAAAAGCCCCTTATCCAAGGGGCTTTTTAGTTGTTTTGGGGAGTATGACCGAAAGCTGTTAAAAGTGTGCTGTTTTTCCACAGGATTTGTTGATAACTTAAGCTGTTCGATAGGCTCTTAGAGGCCATTTGCACGGGGTATTGATTATATTTGTAAGATTTGAAATTTTGAGGCAAATACTTAAAAATATATGAGCGAAGAAGCTAACAAGAAACAATACTCGGCGGATAGTATCCAGGCCCTTGAGGGAATGGAGCACGTGCGTATGAGACCTTCCATGTATATTGGAGATGTAGGGGTCAGAGGATTGCACCATTTGGTGTATGAAGTAGTGGATAACTCCATAGATGAGGCCATGGCCGGTCATTGTGATAAGATTGATGTGATCATCAATGAGGACAACTCCATAACCACACAAGATAATGGTAGGGGTATTCCTGTTGATTTGCACAAAAAAGAAGGAGTTTCTGCCCTAGAGGTTGTAATGACCAAAATTGGTGCCGGTGGTAAATTCGATAAGGATTCCTACAAGGTTTCCGGTGGACTTCACGGTGTTGGGGTTTCGGTGGTCAACGCCCTTTCGGTACATTTAAAAGCTACGGTTTATAGGGACGGAAAAGTTTGGGAACAAGAATATGAAAGAGGTAAGACCCTCTATCCTGTAAAAAGCGTTGGTGAGAGTACGGAGACAGGTACCATTGTAACCTTTGTTCCGGACAAAACCATATTTGCCCAAACCACAGAATATAACTATGAGACCCTTTCCAATAGAATGCGTGAGCTGTCCTATTTGAACAAGGGCATTACTATAACCCTTACAGATAAACGAAACAAGGACGAAAAAGGAGAGTTTGTTTCTGAGGTTTTCCACTCTGAAGAAGGTCTTAAGGAATTTATCAAGTTTTTGGATGGTACCCGAGAGCCTTTGATCCAGAATGTAATCTCCATGGAAGGGGAAAAGAACGGCATTCCGGTAGAAGTAGCTATGGTCTACAATACAGGCTATACCGAAAACCTACATTCCTATGTAAACAACATTAATACCCACGAAGGAGGTACGCACCTTTCTGGTTTTAGAAGAGGGCTTACATCTACTTTGAAGAAGTATGCGGACAATTCAGGAATGCTGGATAAGTTGAAATTCGAGATATCAGGAGATGATTTTCGTGAAGGACTTACTGCCATCGTTTCTGTAAAAGTTGCCGAGCCGCAATTCGAGGGTCAGACTAAGACCAAATTGGGTAACCGTGAGGTGACCAGTGCGGTTAGTCAGGCTGTATCCGAAATGTTGACCAATTATTTGGAGGAAAATCCAGATGATGCCAAGCAAATTGTGGAAAAGGTGAAACTTGCTGCGCAAGCAAGGCATGCCGCTGCAAAAGCTCGTGAAATGGTTCAGCGTAAGAACCCAATGAGTGTAGGTGGGTTGCCTGGAAAACTTTCCGACTGCTCCGAGCAAGACCCCACAAAATGTGAGGTATTCTTAGTAGAGGGGGATTCCGCAGGTGGAACGGCCAAACAAGGTAGGGATAGAAACTTTCAAGCTATTCTTCCATTGAGGGGTAAAATCCTTAACGTGGAAAAAGCCATGCAACATAAGGTTTTTGAAAACGAAGAAATCAAGAACATCTATACTGCATTAGGTGTAACCATTGGAACCGAGGAGGATAGTAAAGCTTTGAACCTCGATAAACTGCGATACCATAAAGTAGTGATCATGTGTGATGCGGATGTCGATGGTAGTCACATTGAAACTTTGATTCTGACTTTCTTCTTCCGTTACATGCGTGAGCTGATAGAGGGTGGTCACGTATATATTGCGACACCTCCATTGTATTTGGTGAAGAAAGGGTCTAAAAAGAGATATGCTTGGAATGACAAGGAACGTGATGCAATCAACGCAGAAATGAATGGTGGTGCAAGTATCCAACGATATAAAGGTCTTGGGGAAATGAACGCCGAGCAGCTTTGGGATACCACGATGAATCCAGAATTTAGAACATTGCGTCAAGTGAACATTGATAATGCAACGGAATCTGACCGTATATTCTCTATGTTGATGGGTGATGAAGTACCTCCAAGACGTGAATTTATAGAGAAAAATGCCGTTTATGCGAATATAGATGTATAGATAATAGGCATTTCACAACAAAAACTCGCCCCTCCAAGGCGAGTTTTTTAGTTTTGGGAAAAACTTCAACATCATGAAAAGAATAATTTTAGTGCTAGCGCTGGTTTCTGTAACCATGAGTAAAGCCCAAGACCTGAACGATATTTTTATTTCGGGAGTTGCTGATGCCGAACGATTTGCAAATGCCTATTTGGCGCCTGTGTCCGAAGCATCTATTTATAGTATTTCCAACGGTTGGTACAATACTGCCGATGCCAAACCTTTGGGAGGATTCGAAATTTCCATTATTGGGAACATGACCGGGTTCAAAAACAAGGATGATAAAAAAGCATTTTTAATGGATCCTGCTGATTATGAAAATCTAGATTTTGTAGACAGTCCTGGTCAGCCTAGAATGGTGGCTACTGGTTTAGGTGACATTGAAGGTGTGAATGTATTTGTTGAGGATGAAAGCGGCTTATTCCGTGAAGAATTTGAACTTCCAACGGGTCTGTCTGCGGAAAATTTAAACTTTATACCTTCAGGATATATTCAGGGAAGCGTTGGCTTAATCAAAGGATTAGAGGTGAAAGCTCGTTTTTTACCCAAAATCAAATTTGATGATGATGCAAAGATCGGTCTTTTCGGAGCAGGTCTACAATATGATTTCACCAAAATGTTACCGGCGGACAAATTGTTGCCTGTAGCTATATCTGCTGTTATCGGTTACACCAACTTAAATGGGGAATACGATTTTACAGAGTCATCCACCATTAGCGGAAGTGACCAACGTATTGATGCAAATTTTAAAACTTGGAACTTCAGTGCCGTTGTTTCCACCAGAAACATACCTGTAATCAATTTTTATGGTGGTGTTGGGTATATAACCGGTAAATCGGATATTGATTTATTGGGTACATATGAGGCCAATGGACCTTTTTTCTCTGAAACCGTTGTGGACCCATTCTCTGTTTCCAAGAAAGCAAATGGTGTTTCTGCCAATCTAGGTACAAAAATCAAATTGGGCTTTTTTCGCCTCAATGCAGAATATAATATCTCTCAATTCAGCACTTTCACCTTTGGTGTAAACTTCGGATTCAGATAGAAAATCAAATCAAACAACCAATAATAAAGAAGGCCCCGTTATGGGGCCTCCTATTTTCATATATGTAGTCTTCACGTCATTCCCTGGTGGCGAAGACCGAGCCATTATCCAAGGTCAATACTTCAGGTTCTTTTGCTTTTTCCAAGCTAACGGTAATATCCGTTAACTGAGTGTCACCATAAATAATCGAATAGTTTCCATTTTCTTGGGACCATTTAAAATCGGTGTAAAAAATTAATTCTGAGTTGGAATATCTCTGGTACCTACCTAGGTAAACATCGTTAAAAATCCATTCTTCACGGACGGTATTGGAGCTTTTGTCCTCAACACGGGGAGATTCGGTTTTTGCCCAGATGCCCAAAATGGGATCGTGGTTCTCTGGGACACTAGTACAGTTGCTTATGGCAACAATGCCAATTATGGACAACAATGAAAAGAGCTTTTTCATAGGTCAAGTAGGTTACGTTAAATTTGGGACTATTATAACGTAGGTTCATAGGAATCTATTGCATAAAGAAGGTAAGATATTTGCTTTGATGCTCCAGGTCTTGTGGAGGCAAGCTTTATCTCAATCATTAAAAGAACGTCAACTTTGATATTTTGAAGGGATTAGGCCGCTAAAACTGGTAAAAGTCAGCTTTTTTCTGCCTTAAATGCATTATTTTTGATGACTAAAATTTAAATCTATACAAATGAAAGTTACCGTAGTTGGAGCAGGCGCAGTAGGAGCAAGCTGTGCTGAATACATAGCAATGAAAAATTTTGCAGCAGAAGTTGTTTTATTGGATATCAAGGAAGGATATGCCGAAGGAAAAGCCATGGATTTAATGCAGACGGCCTCCTTGAACGGATTTGATACCAAAATAACAGGAAGCACCAGTGATTATAGCAAAACAGCAGGTAGTGATATCGCAGTGATTACCTCCGGTATACCACGTAAACCAGGCATGACGCGTGAGGAATTGATAGGAATCAACGCTGGAATTGTAAAAACTGTGGCAACAAGTCTTATTGAGCACTCCCCAAACGTAACTATTATAGTAGTAAGTAACCCCATGGATACGATGACCTATTTGGTACACAAGGCCACTGGATTGCCAAAGAACAGAATTATTGGTATGGGTGGTGCATTGGATAGTGCCCGTTTTAAGTATAGATTAGCTCAAGCTTTGGAAGCGCCAATTTCCGATGTGGATGGTATGGTAATCGGTGGGCATAGTGACAAAGGAATGGTTCCTTTGATTGGACATGCTACCAGAAACAGTGTAAAAGTTTCCGAATTCTTGTCAGAAGATAAAATGAATTGGGTAGTGGAAGAAACCAAAGTCGGTGGAGCTACATTGACAGGTTTGTTGGGAACCAGTGCATGGTATGCCCCAGGGGCAGCAGTATCCGGATTGGTACAGGCGATTGCTTGCGACCAAAAGAAAATGTTCCCATGTTCCTCGCTTTTGGAAGGTGAGTATGGATTGGAAGACATTTGTATCGGAGTACCGGTGATTTTGGGCAAAAACGGAATCGAAAAGATTGTTGAAATAGAATTGTCCGATGCCGAAAAAGCTAAAATGCAAGAAAGTGCAGCAGGTGTTAAAAAAACCAACGGATTGCTTGAATTTTAAGCTCTGTATCAATAAATAGAGAAATTGTCATTTCGGATGTAACTATAAGGAAATTGCCCATCGGTTTACATGGAGATTTCTGGGTTTGTTTGGAATGACAATTTCATTTTAACAGCATAACCATCAACTGTAATTGCAATTACATCAATTTCTATTGTCAAATCTTATCGGAAATGATATATTTGCACGCTGTTTAAGAAAACTTCTAAAAAATTAACAATCAATGCAGAATAAAGGACTTATAAGGCTTTTCGCGATCCTTTTTGGCTTGGTGAGCATCTATCAGTTATCCTACACTTTTATCACTAATAAGTTGGAGAATGATGCTGAAGCATACGCAGTTAGCCAAATTTCGGAAGCTGAGGAAGATTATGTTGCAAAGCGTGAAGCTTTAGAGGCATCGTATTTGGATTCCATCAGTGACAATACTGTTTTGGGCTTTACGAGCTATGAGGATGCCAAGACAAAAGAGTTGAACAAGGGATTGGACCTTAAAGGAGGTATCAATGTTACTTTGCAGATTTCCGTAAAGGATATCTTGAAAGGCTTGGCCAATAATACCAAGAACCCAGTTTTCAACAAAGCATTGGCCGATGCCGATGAAGCATCAACAAATAGTGATGACACTTATTTGGAGCTGTTCTTCGAAGCTTTTGATAATATTAAAGGTGATACCAAATTGGCATCTCCCGATATTTTCGCAAATAAGGGTCTTAGCGATGACATCAATTTCCAAATGACGGATGATGAAGTAAAACCTATCATCAGAAGAAAGATTGATGAATCCATTGTTTCTGCATTTGAAGTACTTCGTGAGCGTATCGATGGCTTTGGTGTAACCCAACCAAACATTCAAAGAGAAGGAAACTCAGGAAGAATTTTGGTTGAGCTTCCAGGGGCAAGAGATATTGCCCGCGCCCAAGAATTGTTGTCCAGTACGGCACAATTGGAGTTTTGGGAAACCTATCCACAGAGCAACCAAAGCCTTGGAACCTTCTTGGTTAATGCCAACGAGCGTTTAAAAGATATATTAGAGCCTCAAGTTACAGAAGATGAGGTTTCAAAACCTGAATCTGAGATTGATTCTTTACTCTCCGATGTGGCCCAAGATTCATTGGATATGACCCAAGATGCCAATCCAATATTAGGCAAATTGATTCCGGCCAATCCAGGTAGTCACGCTATTGCACGTGCTATGGTTTCCGATACTGCCGAAATCGGTGGTTATTTGAGAATGCCAGAAATAAAAAGATTGTTACCTAATGACATTCAGTTTGTCAAGTTCCTTTGGGAACGTCCAGCACAGGATGTTGAGGTGGTTGATTTGTACGCTCTAAAATCGAATAGAGAAGGCACTCCTAGAATTAGCGGCGATGTAGTTTCCGATGCACAGGATACATTTGATCAATTCAATAAACCTGCTGTTAGTATGACGATGAATACTCGTGGTGCTAAGGAATGGGAAGAGTTGACCGGTGATGCTTATAACAACCAAACAGGAATTGCCATTGTTTTGGATAACAAGGTTTACACGGCGCCAGGAGTTTCTTCTGGACCAATTTCTGGGGGACGTTCCGAAATTACGGGTACATTTACTGTAAACGAAACAAAAGATATTGCCAACGTATTGCGTGCAGGTAAACTGCCTGCCTCTGCAGATATCATTCAATCGGAAGTTGTTGGTCCATCATTGGGACAAGAAGCTATTGATAGTGGGTTTATGTCCTTTATGATCGCCATGGCCTTTGTGTTGGTTTGGATGATTTTCTATTACGGTAGAGCTGGGGTTTTTGCAGACATCGCATTGGTTTTCAACATTCTTTTGATTTTTGGTGTATTGACCAGTTTAGGAGCTGTGTTGACGTTGCCCGGTATTGCTGGTATCGTGTTGACTATTGGTATGTCGGTGGATGCCAACGTACTTATTTTTGAAAGAATTAAAGAAGAATTGGCTCGTGGGAAAGGAAAAGCCCAAGCCATTGCCGACGGTTTTGGAAATGCTTTGTCTTCCATTTTGGATGCCAACATTACCACGGGACTTACTGCAATCATCTTATTTATATTTGGATCAGGGCCTATTAAAGGTTTTGCCACCACATTAATGATCGGTATCGTTACTTCTTTGTTTACGGCAATCTTCGTCACTCGTTTGATGATCAATGCCTACACCAACAAGAAAGGACGTAGATTGGATTTCAGTACAGCAATTACCAAGAACCTGTTCACCAAAATGAACATCGACTTCTTGTCCAAGCGTAAAATAGCTTATGTCATTTCTGGAATTTTGATTGCCGTTAGCGTCTTCTCATTGTTTACCCTCAAACTTCAGCAAGGGGTTGATTTTATAGGGGGGCGTTCTTATCAAATCCGTTTTGAAAAAGCAGTCAATGCATCGGAAATTGCTTCGGAATTGAATACTGTATTTGGTAGTGGAACCAATGTAAAAACCTTTGGTGATGACAACCAAATAAAGGTTACCACACCATACAAAGTGGACGAAGAAAGTGTGGAAGTGGATAATGAAATCCAGAATAAACTTTATACTACGCTTCAAAATTATTTGCCAGATGGAACTTCTTTTGAAGATTTCACCGTCGGCGCATCCGAAAAATCCATTGGTATCCTACAGTCTGTTAAAGTAGGGCCAACCATTGCGGATGATATCAAGAAAAATGCCTTCTTGGCGATTATTGGGTCATTGGCCGTGGTTTTCCTTTATATCCTATTGCGATTTAGAAAATGGCAATTCTCTTTGGGTGCCGTGGTCGCCGTATTCCACGATGTGATGATTGTATTGGGTATCTTCTCCTTGACTGGAACCATTATGCCTTTTAACATGGAAATAGACCAGGCCTTTATCGCGGCCATTCTGACGGTAATAGGTTATTCCCTGAACGATACGGTGGTAGTTTTCGACCGTATTCGTGAAATTACCGGTTTAAAAGGATGGGATAATGGGAAAAACATCAACTTGGCATTGAACAGTACATTGAGCCGAACGTTGAACACCTCGCTTACCACGTTGATCGTGTTGTTGGCCATCTTCATTTTTGGAGGTGAAAGCTTAAGAGGATTTATGTTCGCAATGATTGTAGGTGTAATTGTAGGTACATACTCATCTGTATTTATTGCAACCCCCGTAATGTTCGATTCATTAAAGAAGAAAATTGCTGCTGCTACAGGAGCATAGTTTTTCGTTTTTTTATATTACACTTTATAACAAAGGCCCTCAATTTTGAGGGCCTTTGTTTTTTATAGCTATGCTTTGTTTTTTGATAATGTCTCCAGCCAGGATAATAGTTGGCTGAACAGGGTGAAGTTTTGGATTACCCTGAGCTGGCCGTTAAAGCCCCATTTATCCCTTTCCTTTGGATGATTGAGCATATATGCCAAGGTTTTGGATAAACTTTCAATATCTGTTGGGTCAGGATTTATTTGCCCTGTTTTATTATGAACTACTTGAAATTTAAGTCCTGCAGCATTCGAGACCAATACCGGTTTTCTTTTCCACATGGCTTCTGTTGCCGTAAGTCCAAACCCCTCTTGAATTGAGTTCTGAACAATGATACTTGATGTTCGCTGAAGTGCATTTACAATTAACGCATTTTGCTTCGGATTGTCTAATGGCAACAATAAGATGGCAATATCATTTTGCATACTACTGTCCACTTTTTTATAGGTTTCAGTTAGTTCTTGCAGTACTTCTTTGCCTTCTGGGTCATCCGAGACAAAAGCAGGGTCGGGACCGCCCATCACCAATAAGGTCATTTCAATACGTTTATATTCCAAGCTTTTTGGGTCGCCATATTTTCGGTTGTCCAACTTCATTTTAATGAAGGCTTCCATCAATTCCTTAAAACCTTTGAGCCGGTCCCACCGAGAAATTTCGGTAACAATGGGGCGATAAATCAAATCCAAATCTTGACCAGAGTCCAACACATCAAATGAACCATCGGGCATTACTTTTCTTACCAAATGTTCGTACCGATGATAAAGAATGGCCTTGTGGTCGTCCAAAATTCCTGATTGATACAAAATACCGATACATTTGTGCAATTGCAGCTCACGGTTTTTGTGGCTCAAGGGGTCAATAGCCGGAGGAATAATGGATGTTTTGTTCTTTAAAGGCTTTGGAACATAGGAGGGAAGACTGAATACAAAATGGTCATAATCGTTTGTGTAAGGTTCCAAGAACTTCCATACAGCATCTGTTACCTCCGTGTCTTCTTCCAAACCAATATGGCACCTCCAAATAATGGAAACGTTCTTTTCTTTTTTGATCATCGCTGCCAAGGGCATCGGTTGTGGATCGTGGACCACCACAATATCACCATCGTTGATCAGTTCTAAAGCTTTTGCGAGGTTGTTGCGATTAACCTCTTCGTAAACCTTGCGGTCATCCTCCGTAAAAACTCCGTTGCCACTTCCATGAATGGCATTGTGGATACGTTTTGTCAAATCAAAAAACGCATCCTTTTTAGCTTCGATCACAAGCCATTCGATAGATACCCCGAGTTCTCGCAATATCCGCATTTGGCTGGGTAGCATTTCGGCTACACCACCACCGATAGCAGTGGAATTGATCATCCAAATAGTTTGTCCTTTAAGTGATTCAATAGGTTCTTTGGCTTGTTCCGTAAAATCCAGAACTGAGGAATAGAGAGAGCCATACGCCTTGTAATCCACAAGTTTGGCGCCCGGCTTTACATTGATTTTTTGCATGTATGGGAATGGTTAACGTTCGAATTCCCTATAAGATAGCAAAAAAACAGGTGATTTGGTTAAATCGTTGTTTAAGAAGTGTTTAGGTTTTTACCTTGATGCCAGTGGAGCCTTTTTCGGATGGATTCAGCTCATAAATATATTCTGGAGTTAGTTGTGGCTCTTTCCGATGGGATACAAAAACGATGGCCGTATCACTTTCCCTGGCTATTTTGTTCACCAGGGCGACAAATAAGTTGGCGCTGACATCGTCCAGACCAGCTGTGGGCTCATCCAAAATAAGTAAGGGAGGGTGCTTTACCATGGCCCTGGCTACCATTACCAATCGCTTTTCCCCAGCGGTCAAATCGCGAAAGTGGTCTTCTTTTCTATCCTTTAAGTTTAAAAGGCTCAGCCATTCGTTGGCCAAGTGCTTTTCGCTGTCGGTAGGTTGCACGTAAAGCCCAATGGAATCGTGGAGCCCTGAAATAATCATATTTTCCAGACTGTGATAGCCTCTGAACTTATTGGTGACGGCCGGTGTAAAGTAGCCGATTTTTTGTTTGAGGTCCCAAACACTTTCACCGCTACCTTTTTTGTGCCCGAAAATGGTGAGGTCTTGGCCATACCCTTTATGGCTATCTCCTGTAATCATGGATAACAAAGTAGATTTTCCGCTGCCGTTGGGGCCGATCAATTGCCAAAAATCTCCCTTTTTGATGGTCCAATTAATTTGGTTTAAGACTTGACGACCATCAAAACTTACGGATACATTTTTAAAACTGACCAATTTGGGGTTTTCAACTTCAAAGGGAGATAACGGCAATGGTATGGTGCCATTAAAATTGAAGGTTTTAGTTTTGTTTTCGTTCCAAAAAGTATCCGGAGAATCATATTGATGAAGACTGTCTCCATCCAGTTTAAAAAAGTTGGTGGTCACAGGTAAAATATCATCCAATCGACTGACTAGTTGAACCAGAATTTTATTGGAAGCGATATCCAAAAATTGTTCCTTCAACTTGGCTTGTGTGGTCACATCCAAATTGTCAAAAGGATTTACCAACACCATAAAATCTGGATTCTGTTGAAGCAAATACTTAAGCAATGCTTTTTTTTGCTCGCCACTGCTCATCGTTTTCAAAGCTTGTCCGTTCTCCTCAGTCAAAACTTTGATATCATGGCGCTCCTCTTCATTCATGTAGCGATTGATTTCTGAACGGGAAAAAAGTAGTCCGTTCAAAGGCTGCAGTTCACTTAATCCATTGACAAGTCGATTTTTCAGCAAATTTTCAACCAGTTGCTTGGTATTGGAATTGTTTTGGGTTAGGATAGCATAGCTTATGGGTAGCTTCATTTGGTAAAAGGTGTTGACCAAAATTACAATTATCCTTGATTCACTCGAAAAATATGAACTGGATTATTCTTGTAGGTTGTGGTTTTGTCCAGAAACATCCTATTTTTTGCAGCGACCTTTTGCGATGGAATATTGTCCACATGGATGATGGAAATCAAGGAGGGCGCAAAATTGTTATCAAAAGCAAACTCCTTGCATTTTTGTGCTGCTTCAAAAGCGTAGCCTTGTAACCAAAACTTGGGAAGCACGGAATAGCCAATTTCCAATTCAGTTATATTATCCACGGTTTGAACAAGCAGGCCACAAATTCCAACCAATGCTCCCGATTCTTTTGAAATTAGGGCATTCATGCCGCCTAAATCGTTTTCATAGCGTTCAAAAACCCTATCGAATTGTATTCTGCAGGCTTCAATTGGGTCAGCGGGCAATCCTTCCCAAAATTGGGTCGATTTTGGATTGTGGTAAAAAGGCAGCCACTCCTCGAAATCCGACTCTTCCAATTTGCGAAATGCCAATCGTCCAGTCTCTTGATTTTCTAAGAGGTATTTTGACATTTAATTCCGAGAAAACGAGATACTGTCACCTACCTGCAATCCCAATTGGTCCGAAAGTCCCGCATTGATTTCCAATATATATTTGGCAGGGGCATTGGAAGGAAGTGTGTTTTCATTAAATGGTTCTGCATTTTTTTGAAAACTAACAATCTTCATTCCCGAATTGATGTAAATGATATCCAAAGGGATTTCGGTGTTCTTCATGTAAAAGTACTGTAAGGATTCGGTAGGCTGAATGAACAACATTCCTCTATCTTCTTTCATAGATTTTCTGTACATAAGTCCTGTTTGGGTTTCATATTCCGTCTCGGCAATCTCGATATCAAAATTTGCCTTTATGGAATCCGTTTCTGAGGACAATACAGCAAGCTCTCCCTCTTTGGTAAAGGAAATAGTCTCTGTTTTAAGTGCTTGTTTGGATTCGGTTTTGCATGAACCCAAAACAAGGATAAAAACAAATAGAGCTATTTTTTCAAGTTGAATCATAGTTTTTAAAGTTCTATGGGTTCAGGTTTGATCATAAAGTAAAAACCGATGAGTATCATTGGGATGCTGAGCCATTGTCCTGTGGAAAGCATCCCCAATGTATCTTCAAAACCACCTTGACTCTTTTTGTAGAATTCCACAAAGAAGCGAACCACAAACAAGAGCACCATAAACAATCCAAAGAGAAACCCAGGTTTGTTCTTCCAATCGGTTTTCCAATACAAAAGGTATAAAGCGATAAACACGAAAATGTAACAAATTGCCTCATACAACTGTGCTGGATGACGATATGGAATGGATTGCAAAACTTCGGTAAATTCCGGATTATGCTGAATGGCTTTGTAAGCTGCGTTTGGAGTTTGTTCCTTGGTGAGAGCCATGGCTTGATACGCTGGCATATCATCCGAATCTCGTATAAACCGTGTAGCCAAAAAATAAGATTTGTCCACTACTTTTCCATTGATTTCGGAATTGAAGAAATTACCAAATCGTACAAAAGCAGCTCCAATGGCCGACGGAACTACCAACCTGTCCAATAACCAAAGCATTTTGATATCCTTCCATTTTCTGGTGTATAACCAAATACCAATAATTGCTGCAATGGTAGCGCCATGACTTGCCAAGCCTGTAAACCCGGTAAATTCATAGCCGTTGATGATGCCAAATAAGGAACCGTTCGTACTTTCTCGAATAGGCAAAAGGATTTCTGCCAAATGCTCCTTGTAATAATCCCAATCATAAAAAAATACATGACCCAAACGGGCTCCCAGCATAATAGAGACCACGGTATAAATGAAAAGGGAATCCAGTTTTTCCATGGATTTCTTTTCGTTCAGGAAGATTTTTTTCATGATGAACCAGCCGAGAATAAAGGCTGCAATCCAAAGAAGATTGTAATATTTTATTTGTAAAAAACCCAGTTTAAAAAGGGTTCCTTCGGGGTTCCAGTTAAATCCAAGGAAATACATTTATCTAAATTTTGGGACTAATATAACGACTTTGAACGGTTGCACGGTTTTATTTAAACTTCAATTTTTATGGAACGGGGTCATAACCACTTCCTCCCCAGGGATTACAGCTTACAATACGTTTTATGGAAAGCCATCCTCCTTTAAACAAGCCATGTTTTTTTAAAGCTTCCAAGGTGTATTGCGAGCAAGTTGGGGAATAGCGACAAGTTGAGGGCAACATGGGAGAAATAAAAAGCTGGTAAAATCTGACCAACAAAACAAAAGGTGCTATCAATATTTTCTTCATGTTATCCATTCCTAAAAGAAAATACAAGGTAGCAAAAAGCCCCGACAAAGTCGGGGCCTGATTTAAACTTCTTCGGAAGTTGATTGCAGGGGTTCTAAATGATCCCGTTCATCATCTGTGTAAAGTCGTGACTTTATGACAAAACGAATACCCATCGGAATTTCCAAACTAAAACTGGAACCGCGACCGGTAGTAATGTCCACGGTAAGTTGTGTGTGTTTCCAGTATTCGAACTGATCTTTGCTCATAAAGAAATCACACCCATGGATGGTTCCCAATTTAACGTCGTTTTCATTGGTCATCAACTCGCCTTTTGGGAAACACATTGGGGATGAGCCATCACAGCATCCTCCACTTTGGTGAAACATAAGCTCACCATGGTGATCCCTAAGTTGGTCAATGATTTTTATAGCACGGTCGGAAACCAACACTCGTTTTATCAAATTTTCCATCCTAGAAAAAGCCCAATTTGTTTTTATCGTAAGAGATCAACATGTTCTTGGTCTGTGTATAATGGCTGAGCATCATTTTGTGATTTTCTCGTCCGATACCGGACTTTTTATATCCTCCAAATGGTGCGTGGGCTGGATAGTTGTGGTAGCAATTTACCCAAACTCTACCAGCTTGTATCTGTCTGGAAATTTTATAGGCTTGGTGCATATCGCGAGTCCAAACCCCGGCACCCAATCCGTAAAGGGTATCGTTGGCAATTTCAAGGGCCTCGGCTTCATCCTTAAATGTGGTGACGCAGACCACTGGTCCAAAAATCTCTTCTTGGAACACGCGCATTTTGTTATTTCCTTTTAAAATGGTGGGTTGAATGTAATATCCGCCTTCGAGACCTTCGTTGTATGCCGCCTCGCCTCCAGCAAGTACCTCACATCCTTCTTCTTTACCAATTTGGATGTAGTTCAGGATTTTTTCATACTGATCATTGGATGCTTGGGCGCCCATCATAGTATTTGGATCTAATGGGTGTCCAAGTTTAATGGCTTTTGTACGCTCAACCACTCGTTCCATAAATTTATCATAAATGCTTTCCTGTACCAGAATTCTTGAAGGACAAGTGCAAACTTCACCTTGGTTTAATGCAAACATTACGGCACCTTCCAAGCATTTGTCGAAGAATTCATCATCTGCCTCCATAATACTTTCAAAGAAAACGTTGGGAGATTTACCACCCAATTCCAATGTGACCGGGATGATGTTTTTGGAAGCATATTGCATAATTAATTGCCCTGTGGAGGTTTCTCCTGTGAAGGCGATTTTTTTGATTCTTGAACTGGAAGCCAAAGGTTTTCCTGCTTCAAGACCGAATCCGTTTACTATATTAAGTACACCGTCTGGAAGAATACCCTCGATCAATTCCATCAGAATCAAGATTCCTACAGGGGTTTGCTCTGCGGGTTTCAATACCACACAGTTCCCTGCGGCCAATGCGGGCGCCAATTTCCAGGCGGCCATTAAAATTGGGAAATTCCAAGGGATAATTTGTCCCACAACACCTAGTGGCTCCATAATGTTCATGGAAACGGTATTGGAATCCAGCTCGCTCACGGAGCCTTCTTCTGCTCGTATAACTCCTGCAAAATATCTAAAGTGATCTACGGCCAGGGGCATATCCGCAGCACGGGTTTCGCGTAAGGCTTTACCATTGTCCCAAGTTTCTGCACGGGCCAGAATCTCGAGATTGTTCTCCATTACGTCCGCAATTTTTAATAATAGGTTACTTCTATAGGTGGCAGAAGAGCTGTTCCATTCTGGTGCAGCTGCCCAAGCGGCATCAATAGCCTTATCTATATCTTCTGAAGTTGATCGTGCAATTTTGGTAAATGCATTTCCGTCTACAGGAGAAACATTGTCAAAATATTCTCCTTTTGTTGGTGGTGTCCATTTTCCACCGATGTAATTTTCATACTGATCTTTGAACTTTGGTTTTTCCAAAATACTTCGCTCAGTAGTTTGTACATTGCTCATAATACGTGTTGTTAAAGTTAATTTTGTGTGTCGGACAACCTTTGTCCAAATGACTGATTCTAAAAGTATTGATTTTGAATCCCTAGCGTCTGACGAATTCTATTAAAGATATGACCAATCCTCTTTGTTTTTATTTATTTAACAAAATATCACATCATATTTTTTATATTTAGCAAGTATTTATATGATATATTAAGGAGTAATCATTTTGCATGCAGTTGCCAGAGAAATTTTTTAGGGAAAGAAAACTTGAGCACTTGGTCGAGAATCAAACTTCTTATACATTGAACAATGCGTCAATGCATGTTTTTGAGACACATTTACAGGCGGAAAAAGTACTCCTTCAATTTGACCAACCTGTGCTTGCTTCCATGTTGATCGGTAAAAAAGTGATGCATTTACGTGATAAAAAATCTTTTAATTTTTTGCCGGGCGAATCCTTGATACTTCCATCCAATGAGGTCATGTGCATTGATTTTCCAGAAGCCAATGAAGATAACCCTACACGTTGTTTGGCCATGGCCATATCCGATGAGAAAATTAACAAGGTAATAAACTTAATGAATGAGGTGATGCCCAAGCACGATGGTTCCGAATGGGCACTGATAGACTATAACTACCATTTTACCAACGACGCCAGTATATATGGCATTATCCAACGGTTACTTTATTTGTTTACGGAAGATCATCCTTCCAAGGATTTTTTTGTGGACAATATGCTCCAGGAACTCATTATTCGAATATTACAGGGAAATTCGAGGGAAACTTATGTGCAAAATGCCTCAAAGTATAGTTCAACGAATAGGTTGGCTTATGTTATTGAATATATATCCCAACATTTGCACGAACCGTTGTGCGTCAGCGATTTGAGTAAGAAAGCGTGTATGAGCGAATCCCATTTTCATAAGACCTTCAAGGAAGAATTGGGGGTTACACCGATAGATTATATTAACAGTGAGCGCATAAAAATGGCCATTGACTTATTAAAAGACCCCAATCGTAAAATAAAGGAGATATATATGGAATGTGGTTTTGAGAACCGCTCCTATTTTAATCGTTTGTTCAAACGAAAAATCCATGTTTCCCCTGGGGAGTACCAATCAAAATTTGTGAAACATTCTTAGTTAAGACTAAAAGTAGTCCCGTCTTTCCCATCTTTTAATTGAATGCCCAAAGCTACAAGTTCATCCCTAATTTTATCGGAAGTGGCAAAATCCTTATTGGCACGGGCTTCGTTCCTAATATCAATCAATAGTTCCATTACACCACTAAGTGCATTGGAATCATCTTTTGTCATCGATTGATTTTCGATTCCAAGAACATCGTAAACAAAAGCATTTAGTGTATTTGCCAATAACGTCTTGTCTTCCTTGGAAATGGTTTCTTGGTCCTCCTTTATTAGATTAATATGCTTAACGGCTTCAAACAGCTGTGCAATTAGGATTGGTGTGTTGAAATCGTCGTTCATGGCGTCATAACACTTCTGCTTCCATGCGGTAACATCAAAATCAGACGTATCGCCTGTTTTTAGGTTGTTGACATTCTCCAAGGCGTCCATCAATCTGTTGTATCCTTTTTCAGATGCTTGTAAGGCTTCGTCACTTAGATCCAAGATACTGGTGTAGTGTGCTTGCATCATAAAAAAGCGCACTACTGAAGGAGTGTATGGCTTGCTCAAGATATTGTTGTCACCACTGAAAATCTCGGCAGGATAAATATTATTGTCCGTGGATTTGGACATTTTTCTGCCGTTCAGGGTCAACATATTGGCATGCATCCAATAGTTTACGGGTGATTTACCAGTGCTGGCCTCTGCTTGTGCTATTTCACACTCGTGGTGCGGAAACTTAAGATCCATTCCGCCACCGTGAATGTCGAAAGTTTCGCCCAAATACTTGGTGCTCATGGCTGTACACTCCAAGTGCCATCCTGGGAATCCGTCACCCCATGGTGATGGCCAACGCATGATGTGTTGTGGCTCTGCTTTTTTCCAAAGAGCAAAATCCTGTGGGTTTCTTTTATCATCCTGAGCGGTAAGTTCGCGGGTATGGGTGATCATATCCTCTAACTTTCTACCACTCAACTTCCCGTAATCGTGGTTTTCGTTGAATTTGACCACATCAAAATACACTGAACCATTTACTTCGTAGGCCAATCCTTTTTCAAGAATTTCCTTTATAATTTCTATTTGCTCTATAATGTGACCGGTAGCCGTGGGTTCAATACTTGGAGGCAAAAGGTTAAATTGCTGTAGGGTATTGTGGAAATCTACAGTATAGCGCTGTACCACTTCCATAGGTTCAATTTGCTCCAGTTTTGCTTTCTTGGCTATTTTGTCCTCCCCTTCGTCTGCATCGTTCTCCAAATGCCCGGCATCGGTAATGTTACGGACATATCGAACTTTGTAGCCCAAATGTTTGAAATACCTGAAAATCATGTCAAAGGACATAAAGGTTCGGCAATTCCCCAAGTGCACGTTGCTATACACTGTAGGTCCACAAACATACATGCCAACGTGGCCTTCGTTTATGGGTTCAAATAAGTCTTTTTTACCAGTAAGTGAATTATGGATTCGTAAAGCTTGGTCTTTATAGAGTTGCATTAATCTTTTAGGATTAAAATTCAGTATCTAGGTTGATGTAGTCCAAAAACTCCCTTCGCGTGGCTTCATCCTTGAATTTCCCACCATACTCTGCAGTTACTGTGCTACTGTCGATATCGCGTATTCCCCTGGAATTTACACAAAGGTGTTTGGCGTCTATAACACAGGCAACATCCTCTGTGCCCAATACTTTTTGAAGTTCTTTTACAATTTGAATGTTCAAACGCTCCTGAACCTGCGGTCGTTTTGCGAAATAATCCACCACACGGTTCATTTTGGAGAGACCAACTACTGTTCCATTGGAGATATAGGCGATGTGTGCCCGTCCAACGATGGGAAGTAAATGGTGTTCGCATGTAGAGTAAACCACGATATTTTTTTCAACCAACATTTCACCGTACTTGTACTTATTGTCAAAAGTTGATGATTTTGGCTTTCTATCGGGATGCAACCCGCCAAAGATTTCCTGTACATACATTTTGGCCACCCGTTTGGGTGTGCCCTTTAAACTGTCATCATCCAAATCGAGACCAAGGGTAAGCATAATTTCCCTTACACTTTTTTGTATTCTTTCGATTTTTTCTTCATCGCTCAATACAAATGCATCTTCCCTCATTGGGGTATCCGTTGAGGAACCAACGTGGTCGTTTCCTCTTTCTTCATGTTGTTCTTCCAATGCCTGCTCTAGTTTCATAGCTATTGCTTAAGGAGAGCAAAGATATACATTAATGACCGATTTAACATCTGGTATAAGGGGTTTGACAACATAAATTATTGTTAAGGCAAATACCAAGGTACTTTTATAATGCCCAAACCTACAGTCTTTTATGTTTAAACTTTTCGCAAAGACCTTACTATTGTTAATATTTTGGCAGACTGCGGAAGCGCAGGTTGTCCAAGATTGTGTCGATGCAATTCCTATATGCAGTAATACTCCTATAAACGGAGGTACCAATGGTTTTGGTTCGGACGACTTTAATGGTGCAACGGCCAGTGGGTGTTTAGAGCCGACGGTTACGGGTACTATCGAATCAAATTCTGCTTGGTACCGATTTAGGACTGCCGAAGCTGGACAATTAGGTTTCAATATTGGTCATAATAGCAACGAGGATTGGGATTTTGCCCTATACCGTGCCAGTGATTGTAGTTACTTGGGAGAGCCCATCCGATGCAATTTTTTTGATAATAGCGAAAACACCAGTTTTATAGGGGTGGGAGTAGACCCGACGGGAGATGAGGATTCAGTACACTACGAGGATTGGCTTCAAGTTGAAGCGGGTGAGGATTACTATCTCTTCATTAATAATTTTAGTAACATTAATTCAGGATTTTCAATTCAGTTCACCGGAGATATTTGGGTGGATTATCCCAATAGTGCTTTGGATTGTTCCATCGTTAGCAATTTGTTGGGGCCGCCCATTGCTGCTTGCGAGGGAGGAAATGTGGTTTTGGATGCCTCTACCTCTGGAGCTATTGGTTATGAATGGTATGTGGACTCGGGAAGTGGTTATCAGCTGATTTCAGGTGCTACAGGTGCCACTTTGAATGTTCAAAACTCTGGTCAATATCGTGTTGTTGTTATAACTTCTGCAGAAAATATTGTAAGTGATGTGCAAGTTGGTTTTAATGAGGTACCTATTTCTGGAATAGTGGAAGATGAAACATTTTGCTATGAGGAGAATATGACCTTTGAATTGGACAGCAAGAATTCGGAAGCTCTCGGAGCTATGGATCCTGATAATTTCATGGTCAGTTATTATAACACGCAGCTTGATGCTGAAGCTGGGATAAACCCCTTGGAAAAAGAATATGGGCTAATGGGAGGTTCTGAGATTATTTATGTTAGAACCACGTCCTTGGCAAACCCAAATTGCTATGATGCATCCCAAAGTTTTACTTTGAACGCTATAGAAACCCCGGTTTTAAATTTTGATGAGCAAGCGGTCATCTGTGAAGCGGTTGGAAGTGTCGAGATTGGTGAAATGCAACCGAATCCAAATTACACTTATCAATGGAGTACAGGAGAACAAACACCATCCATTATGGTTTCGGAAGCGGGAGAATATACCTTGACAGTCACCAATCAATCCAATGGAATTGTTTGTGAAGCCTCACGAACAGTATCCGTTGCAATATCCAATGTACCGGTTATTACCAGTATTGATATTGAGGATATGAGCGTAAACAATACGGTCACTATCAATACGGAAACTTATGGGGAATATGAATTTAGTATGGATGGAGATGATTTTCAGAACAGTAATGTTTTTGAAGGTGTTGCTCCAGGAGTACATACGGTAAGCATGAGAGATCCTTATGGTTGTGGTGAAGTTGAGGAGGAGATAGTTGTGGTTGGCTTCTTGGCCATTTTTTCACCCAATGGCGATGTGTTGAACGAAACTTGGCATATCGAAGGACTTTCTACCTTAAATTCACCGATAGTTAGCATTTACGATCGATATGGTAAACTCATCAAACAAATGACGGAGTTTGACACTGGTTGGGATGGAAGTTTTAAAGGTAAGCCATTACCTTCCACGGATTATTGGTTCAAATTGTCCTATGTGGATGATGATGGCAATAGAACCTATGCCAAATATCTGCAAAGCCATTTTTCTTTGAGGCGATAATACAGACTTATCCGTTTATCGATTAACTGCAAATTTTTCGGATAAAAACATACTAAAACAGTGAATTAAGGAGTTATACAGGTTATAAATAGAATAACCTTTAGCCCCAAAATTCTATGAGAGCTCTATTAAGCGCTGTCTGTTGTTTCTTTCTATTCCAAGTGGTAAGCGCGCAAAACTCCCCAGATTGCAGAACAGCAATACCTGTTTGTGCAGATGCGCCTATTTTGGGAACCACCGATGGAGGTGGCGATATCGATGATTTTGACCCCGAAGTAATTACACAGACCGGTTGTTTGGAAAAAGGCAGTGTGAGTTCTGCAAATATTGAGAACAATACAGGCTGGTTTGTGTTTAGAGCAGGTACCAATGGCCAAATTGGTTTTGATATTGAGTCATTACCGGTAAATCCTGGAAGCCCGATTACGGCAGAGTGGGATTTTGCCTTATATGGCCCTTTTGATGAAACTTCCAATGAAAATTTTTGCACCATCATTGGAGATGGTAGCGCACAACCTATTCGCTGTAATTACGAATATAACGAGACTAATTTTACTGGGATAGGGATAAACCCTATAGACGGTAGGGAAGGGGCACCTTTCGTTAAAGGAAGTCAGAATACTTACGATGAATGGTTGAATGTTACAGCTGGAGAGGTTTACTATTTATACATCAACAACTACAACACAAATTTTGATGATGAACCCGAGGATTTTATCTTAACTTTTACGGGTACTTCTGTAGATGAAGACCAGGATAATGCGTTGGATTGTACACTACGTGATCAATTTTTAGGATTTGATATTGTTGCTTGTGAAGGAGATCCCGATATTGTTTTGAGCGCATTGAATTCCCCGGTTGGGCCAAGTATTTCCAATATAGTATGGGAATTGGACGCGGATGATGATGGTACTTATGAGACTGTTCTTGCAACAGGTGCGGGACAGACCGAGTTGACGGTATCCAGTCCAAATTCTGGACGTTACCGCGTAACCATAGAATCCACATTTGGGACCACTGTAACCGATGATATATTAATTACTTTTTATGGGACTCCGGAGTTGGATGAGGTCAGGATAATCGATGATTTTGTAAATAGTGACCAAACGGACCCCTACAACATAGAGATTGTTCCTGTTGGTGATGGAAATTATGAATATGCAATTAATGACGGTGAGTTTCAAGATGACCCTATTTTTTACGATGTGCCACCGGGTGTAAATACGGTTGTAATCAATGATAAAAATGGTTGTGGTATTACGGAGCCTATTGAATTTCTTGTGGTAGGGTATCCTAAATTTTTCACACCTAATGGAGATACTTATTACGATACTTGGAGCGTATTCGGTTTGGAGGAGCTTACCAATCCTGTTGTCTATATTTTTGACCGTTATGGTAAATTGTTAAAGCAGTTAGATACCAATTTGGGGTGGGATGGAACCTTTAATGGAAGGGATATGCCTTCTTCCGATTATTGGTTTCGACTAGATTATGAACGTGATGACGATGGTATTGTGGTTGCGACACAAGTAAGGAGACATTTTTCCTTGGTTCGATAAAAAAAAGGCCGGAATTTCTTCCAGCCTTTATCATATATTTTCTTTTTTTAGAATTTCAGCGTATAGCCTAAAGCAATGTTGCTATTTATCCTGTTGATCAGTGCTGCGCTGTCAATGCCGCCATCAAAAAAATAGGAATTTACATCCTGTTCTGTTCTACTATAGGCTAAGTCCAAACGGCTGGCTCCAAAGTTGTAACCAATACCTGCGGAGAAACCATTAAGGTCCCCTACAAAATCACTATCTGCATAAGGGCTTTCCTCAAATCGGTAACCTGCTCTTAGGCTAACTTCGTCAATTCTGTATTCACCTCCTAAGCGATAGGAGTTAACAGCGCCCAAAGTACTTGCGATAAAATCGTTTTCTGCGGCAAAACTTGGGTCAGAAGTTGGTCTGAGCTCAGCTTTGGACATATCTTGATAAGAATAATCAAAACTTATAAGTCCGTCTTGTCCAAATACAAGTGCAACACTACCGGTAAATTTTTCAGGAGTTTTTATTCTGTATTCGTCATAGAGGTTTACAATACCAAAATTAATGAAGTCAATATCGGATACCGCTAAATTGGAATTGATGCGCTGCGATGTATCATCTGTCAGCGTATACCATGTGGGTGATTGGTAGCTACCGCCTACCCGAATGGATTGATTCAATTTGGCAATCGCTCCTAAGCTAAAAGAGAAACCGTACCCCTCTGTATGTAAAAAGTTGTCGAATGAGGTAAATTGCACAGGAGATTCGGCATCATAGCCATCTTCATCTAAGTAGGAAATCCTATCATACAAAATATTGTGGAAGTTTACTGTTGCTCCCAAGTAAAGATTGTCTTCATATTGACTTGCAAAATTCAATGTGAACTTGCTGTTATATCCAGAAGTGTTTTGTAAATATCTTTGGTTGACGTTTGCATATTGTGCATTAGAAAAATAGGAAGTGTTTTGGTCATTGTCATCAACAGGCTCTATTATCCCAGCTTGAAAACCAAGAAATGCTTGTTGGGCCGAGTAACCTAGATTGGCACCAATATCCAAATAGGCATCTTCGATAAACTCTCCTTGTTGAGTACGAAGGGGACCCAAGGGTTCTCCTTGTGCAAAAGTTAGGAAATAATTATCTACACCTATGGATGTATTACCCGATGCTATAAATTCATTGTCAAAATTTTGTACCATATCATAATTAAAAGCCAATGCAATTTTTTTCCACGGGCCATCATTGGATGAATTGAATACAAATACACCGCCCACTTGATTAAAATCAAGAGAATTGGAAGTGGTATTGGTAAGGGTGTTGCCAAAAAGGGCATCATTGCTCGTGTGGTAATTGGAAACGGTAATGCCTATCTCACTGAAATTAAAGACAGCAGAACCTGCAGGGTTGATGTTAAGGGCAGATAAATCGCCACCCAATGCTCCAAATGCACCGCCCATAGCCTGAAACCTAGCGGTTCCCTGAAGGTTTTCTGTGCTGTAGCGCAATACATCATCAATGGTCTGTGCACTAGCGAAGGTGCATGCCAATACCATTATGAAAGTTGAAATTCGTTTCATTTCTTATGATTTAGATTAATCAATACGGTTTATGGGAATTATGGTCTTCCACCTCTTCCGCCTCTACTGCCGGAAGAACGTGACGCTCCTGACGATCTAGACGATCCAGAAGACCTGCTTACACCTGAGCTTCTAGAGCTGCTTCCTGAACTTCTGTAGCTTCCACTTGACCTACTGCTTCTTGAAGAACCACTACTGCGGTAACTTCTAGAGCTAGACCTGCTCGAAGAACGACTATAATTTCTAGTTGGCGCAGAGCTTCTGGATTGATAACTTCTTGTGCTTCTGCCAGAACTTCTGTAACTTCTTGTTGAAGGCGAACTACTTCTGTTGTAACTTCTACTACTTCTTGTGGAGGGCGATGTTCCATATGAACGGTACGTCCTTGAACTTCTGTTGTAATTTGGCGAAGTTCGGGTACTTCTACTTGTTCTATAATTTCTATTTCTAGCAACTGCATCGGCACTTACCGACCGCCTTGCAGTTGAACGGTTACTATAACCCCTAGAGCTTCTACTTGCCAAATTATTGTTTCTTGCTATTGTTCTATTGGAACGACCGCTATTATTTCTGAACCTACTTGAATAGGCATTTGTTCTTGATGATAAAGTGGTTCCTGGAATACGCGAAGCATAACCTCTTCTGCCAGACATATAAGCATAATTTCTTCCATAATATCCTCTTCCGTAGTAGGGACGGTTCCAATATCCTCCCCAGCCCCAACTGTTGTATGGGTAACCCCATCCCCAGCCAAAGTTTCCGGCCCAGCCCCAGCCAGTATTCCAGCCCCAGCGATTGTATCTCCATGGGTTGTTCCATCCCCATCCCCACGAATTGTAGTAAGGATAGTTCCATCCCCATCCGGCGTTCCACAACCATGGGTCGTTCCAACCATAATAACCACCCCAGCCCCAACTATTGTCGTAGACATTTATGGAAACGCTTGTAGGGTTATCCCCCCATCCAGGATTTCCGTTATAATTATTGTTGTAGGCGTAGTAATCGGTTTGTTCACCATAAGGAATGGTATCGTTGGGCATTTGGCTAGAGTAGCTATCAATATCCGTAAAGACTTCGCTATCCAAAATTTCACCATATTCATTGGCTTTTTCGCCGAAATAATCCCCGTAGATATTATTTTCCTGTTCTTCAATCCTTACTGCTTGGGCATTCTTCTTTTCAACCCTAACGACTCGATCATTTGTAGAATAAATGCCGTCATCGTAATAAGAAGCTTGTTGGTAGGAACCACAAGAGGCCATAAAGAGGGCGGCAACCATCAATATGGTGGAGGTTCTAAATTTATTATGGAGTAAAGACTTTAACATGGCGCAATTTTTATTGTTGAACATACTAAAAATAATTAGTTTTACCCAATCATCACACTACTAAAGTCACAAGTTTTGTGCCAAACTATAATACATGGGTAAAAATTTAACGAGCAGAGCGGAAGATTATTCCAAATGGTATAACGAACTAGTTGTTAAGTCAGATTTGGCTGAAAACTCAGGGGTTAGAGGATGTATGGTAATTAAACCTTACGGGTATGCCATATGGGAAAAAATGCAGGGTCAATTGGATAAAATGTTCAAGGAAACCGGTCATGAGAATGCTTATTTCCCGCTGTTTATACCAAAATCCTATTTGAGCAAGGAAGCAAGTCATGTCGAAGGTTTTGCCAAGGAATGTGCCGTTGTTACACATTATAGATTAAAGAATGCGGAGGACGGTAGTGGTATTATTGTAGATGAAGACGCAAAATTGGAAGAAGAACTTATTGTTCGGCCAACCTCTGAAACCATAATATGGGACACGTTTAGAAAATGGGTGCAGTCTTACAGGGATTTACCGCTCAAGATTAATCAGTGGGCGAATGTGGTGCGCTGGGAGATGAGGACGCGTCTTTTCCTTAGGACTGCAGAATTTTTGTGGCAAGAAGGTCACACTGCGCATACCACCAAAGAAGAAGCTTTGGAAGAAGCTGAGCTGATGATGAATATTTATGCTGAATTTGCTGAAGATTATATGGGAGTTCCTGTGATAAAAGGAACCAAAACAGAGAGTGAAAGATTTGCCGGTGCGGAGGAGACCTACTGTATTGAAGCTTTGATGCAGGACGGTAAGGCATTACAGGCAGGTACCTCACACTTTTTGGGTCAGAATTTTGCAAAGGCCTTTGATGTGAAGTTTGCGAGCAAAGAAGGTAAACAAGAATATGTTTGGGCTACATCTTGGGGTGTTTCTACCAGATTGATGGGAGCATTGGTTATGACCCACAGTGATGACAATGGTTTGGTGCTTCCTCCTAAATTAGCGCCAATTCAAGTTGTTATTGTACCTATTTATAAAGGATTGGATCAATTGGATATCATTTCAGAAAAAGTGGACCCATTGGTAAAAGAGTTAAGGGGTAGGGGAATTACAGTTAAATATGATACCCGGGATACCCATAAACCCGGATTCAAATTTAATGAGTACGAGTTGAAAGGTGTGCCGGTACGTTTGGCGGTGGGTCAACGCGATTTGGCCAACGGAACTTTTGAAGTGGCACGAAGGGATACCTTGACCAAGGAAATTGTAAAGGCCGAAGATGTTGTGGATAAGGTGGTTTCTTTGATGGACGAAATTCAAGAGAACATCTTTAACAAAGCCTTGGATTATAGGAAAAACCATATAACCGAAGTAGACTCTTATGATGAGTTTAAAAAAGTGATAGAGGAAAAAGGTGGTTTTGTATCTGCCCATTGGGACGGAACAACCGAAACCGAGGACAGAATAAAGGAGGAAACCAAGGCCACCATTCGTTGCATTCCTTTGAATGCGAAAAAAGAAGATGGTGAGTGTATAGTAACAGGAAAACCATCTGTTCAAAGGGTGTTGTTTGCAAAGGCTTATTAAACAGGAAGCAAAAAATAAAAATTACTGTTGCAAGACTTAAAAATAGTTGTATTTTTGCATCCGCAATTATGTAAGCATAATGGCCCGTTCGTCTAGGGGTTAGGACGCCAGGTTTTCATCCTGGTAACAGGGGTTCGATTCCCCTACGGGCTACTAAAGGTTGTTGAAACTTTTAAAATTTGGGCTTAGCCCTAGTTTTTGAAATTTAATGGCCCGTTCGTCTAGGGGTTAGGACGCCAGGTTTTCATCCTGGTAACAGGGGTTCGATTCCCCTACGGGCTACAAAAAAAAGGATTTAGAAAGAATTAAATTTAAGCAATGGCAAACCATAAGTCAGCATTAAAGAGAATCAGAAGAAACGAAGCAGTACGTTTGCGTAACAGGTATCAGCACAAAACTGTGCGTAATGCCATTAAAAAATTACGTAACGAGGAAGACAAAAAAGCTGCTGAAGCCTTGTTGCCTACTGTTGTTGGTATGATCGATAAATTGGCCAAGCGTAACATCATCCATAACAATAAGGCGGCAAACCTTAAAAGCAAATTGATGACCAAGGTTGCAGCAATGTAAATCTTGTCAATACATTATATAATAAGCGCCTCCAATTTGGGGGCGTTTTTATTTTGGTCTAATTCTTAACCTATCTAAATGCTCTTCTTTTATGCACCAATACTCCAATCATAAATGTTCCATACATGAACAATATAAAAATCCATAGTATATCCCTAAGATTATATTCCATCCAAATTTTTGGGGCTTCGTAGCCAATAATAATCAGAAAAGGGAAAAATATGTGAAAAACAGCTAAACCTAAACTGGTCCAGAACATCAAATTGTATCTCTTGGGGTAAGGGCTGAATTCAATCTTCTTCTCTTTATAATACAACCATATATTAAATAACAATACCATTGAGGCTAAAAGGTCAGCATAATAAAGATTGGAATAGAACGGGTCTTGAAAAAACAAGCTGATGATATAGCTTAACAAACTTATCCCTGCACCGATTACGATCCATTTTTTATGCTTGGCATTTCGCAGCACTTGCCAATAGATATAGTAGAAAAACATAAAGGCGATTACTGAGTAGATATTATATATGATAACATTGTACCAATCATACCTACTGTCACTTAACACCTGGAATTCCTCGTGAAATTTTATGAAATACCCCAATAGCTCGGTTAAAAGGGTGTACATAAGATACATAGGGTAATATTTTAATGGAGTGTCAAAATACGTGCGGTAACATGCCATGGAAACTAACCAAACAATAAGGTAGAAGGGAAGAATATATTGCTCCGTGATAAATGTATAAATGGCATCCATTATTGTCGGGTAATCCTTTAATTACCTGTGTTTTTGTCGATGGGCTAAAATAGGAAATAAAAAGCCTCCATATATGGAGGCCCAATTGTTCGTATAAATGTTTTTCTTTATCCAAATGCTTTTCTCTTTCCTATAACTAATCCAATGATGATAAGGCCATACATTAAGGCTATTGAAGTAAGCAATATCGGTCTAAAATAAATTTGAATTCCAATATTCAGTTTAAGAAGGTAAATAATCGATATTATAGGGAAAAAAGTGTAGAATATCATTAATCCAGAACCTAACCAAAACATCAGATTAAATTTTAAGGGATAGGGTGTATCTTCTAAATACTTTTCCCTAAAATATATGATTAGTATATAAACCATCATCACGGACCCAATAATATGGGCGTAGGTCATTTGTTGGTGCAAAGGATTGTAAACAATTGCATTGATTATATAGGACAACACGCAAACAAAACTTAAGTATCGTATTTGTTTTTTGAGTGATTGGCTTTGCAGTACTTTTCGATAAACTTCAAAGAAAAAGATAAAAAAGACTATTTGGTAGATGTTATAAATAATAACATTGTGCCAAGCATACCTTCCATCAGAAAAGAAAACGAATTCATTGTAATACTTAATAAAATAGCCCAATACCTCGGTAAAAAAAGTATAGATTATAAGCATGGGCAGATATTTTAAAGGTGTATCGTAAAACCTTTTATACCTAATCACCGATATTATCCAAGTAATTAGGTACAAGGGGATATAAAAATGATCCGTTAAAAATCTGATAAGATTATCTGGCATAGCGCCCAATATTAAAAATCTGTGTATGGTGGAGGTCCTGAGGAGCCATGGTTAAGGTTTAAGCTTGTACTTCCACCTTGAAAAAGACTAGGCGCAAAACTTGCTTGTGATGTGTTTGGTTCTCCTTTTTTACCTGTTTCTGAGTTGCTAACAACCCCTTTAATAGGTTTTGCATTTCCATCGGCGTCTATATAGAATCCGCGTTCCTCTCCATCCATCATGGTAGTGGGGACAATAAAAATGGAATTCTGTCTAGGGTGCACCACTTTTTTGCCATCGGGAAAATCGGGCTTGTCCGGATAGTTGGCAAAATATAAACGGAGCGAAGCTACTTTAACACCTGCTTCTTCAGCTTCTTGTTCCACGTAGGCCATATAATCTTTCATATCTGCATAGGTAAAAGATGTGAAACGAGCAGGAATATGTTTTTTATCAGGACTTCGTTCAGCTTCGAATTGCTGAATAATATCGACCCTGTTCCTTGTGTAGTTATCATAGAGGGATTTGGATTCTTCCAAAGAAATAATGCCTTCAGGTGGTAAAACCTTTTCCTGTTTCGGTTCGGTTGGTTCTTCTTTTTTAGGACCTTGCTGACATGCTCCCAGTACTAAAAATGTGGCCCCTAAAAGCGCAAAAAAGGCCTTTTTGTAGTTTTTCATAGTTAAGTGTTTAAAGTTCAGTTTTGAGGAAACCGAAATAAAGATATGTCTTTTCTATAAATTGACTCAACAAAAAGCCCTTCAAAAAATGAAGGGCTCGTAATCTTATGGTTTAAGGAGTTGTATTTTTTTACTGACTCATCGTAAGTAAAAATTCCTCGTTGTTTTTTGCTTGCTTTATACGTTGCTCCATAAATTCCATGGCTTCCACCGGATTCATATCTGCAAGATATTTGCGCATGATCCACATACGTTGAATGGTATT
>QGCX01000050.1_pt1 | contig 31361 bp, 32 predicted proteins | sample 4708031 | NCBI WGS metagenome assembly QGCX01 (sample SAMN08941163, study PRJNA450518) | Sediment metagenome, whole genome shotgun sequencing project. | reverse complement strand
AACGTGAAATCTTTAGGGCTAGGGAAGCTATCATCAGCTTTCAACATTTTCATGTCACTTACGACATTATTCAGACGCTTAATCAAGTGAGGGCCCATTACAACAATTTCTTTATCCTCAACGAGAGGAACCTCTTTAAAGTCAACCCTTCCCATCAAATCAGAAAAATCGTAGTCGTAATTGTTATCATGGTTATAGATGAACAATAGTCCTGCAACACTTCCAAATCCAACGTCATCCAAAAGAAAAGCATCTTGCCAGCTTTCACTGATGTTAGCGCACTCAATAGACATTGCTAATGACTTGAGAGCCTTGGATACAGAAGCTGTATTAATGGTGCCTGCCTTATAGCTCTTAAGGTCAGTGTTTAGATATTTGGTTTCGCCGGAATATGGGTCGTCATAATGAAACACAACATCTGCAGGGTGGGTGTTTTTTCCATGGTGGTCTGAGACGCACTCCCAGTTCTCATCCTTCGGTAAGCAAGTTCCCCATTTGAACCATTTAAATATGTCCTTGGAAACCAGCTTAGCTAGTGTCTCTATATTTCCAGTTTCTGCCATTAATCATATTCCTTTGTAAGCACCACAACACGGTGCGCACTAATTGCACTGTATGATAACGATACTAATTCACTATTATGTTAGTAACAATTGATCTTGCGCATAATATCAACAGTGAGCAGGGCAAGATTGTACTTACTCCAACCTGACAACCCGACGTAAAAAAACAAACCGTTTCCCCTTGAGGAAACGGCTTTGTTTAACTACCAATCACACTACTCACATACTCCGAAACCTGCCCAGATAAGGCTCGTAGCCGCCCTGTAGACAGGTGAGCATAGCGAGTGTTGGTTTGCGGGTTGTGATGCCCTAGCAAATGCTGGGTTTCATAGAGCGTAGCGCCAGAGTTAATCAACATACTGGCGAAGCTGTGGCGTAGGTTGTCTAAGCCCCCTGCGGCTGCCTTGATGCGCTCAAAGGCTTTCTTGGGGCGATGTATGTGTTGACCATCGAGCTTGCCAGCAAAGACATAAGGATTAGCCTTCTCTCGGTAGTTCCTTTGTTCATCTATCACGGCTAGCCCCGTATCGTTGAGCACCAACCTTATTCTCAGCTGGAAGCGAGGTATAGCACATGACCTAAAGACATCCTTACCCCCTCCAGCAGTCCGCAGTGAACTATTATCATTCCCTATTGAACCTTTCCTCAGCCACACACGTAATAAGGTTATATATGCAAACTAGCGCAAGCTGATATTCAATTAGTAAGGCTGAAGAAATTATTAGCCCTGAACAGCATGCGCTTTATGAAAACTCATCCAGGATGGTCGCGCCAATGAATAGACTCCTAGCCATTGCTTTATTGCTGCTCACTTCAATGCTAATGGGTTGTACCAGTAAGCCGGTAGCGCCTATTCCTTATCTTGAATACAAAAGCCCTCAAGCAACTAATGACAACAAAAAACTTCTTATCATGCTCAGAGGCCTTGGCGGTGGTCATGAAATTTTTGAAGAACACGGTCTTATCGACAGTATTTTTGAAAACGGCTACGCCTTTGATGTGGTCGTTCCAGCCGCTCATTTTGGTTACTACCGGGCTGAGTCGCTAAGCGAGCGCCTACACAACGACATTATCTTACCCGCCCGAGAAAAGGGCTATGAAGAGTTCTGGATAGCGGGCACTTCAATGGGAGGTTTGGGCGCGCTGATGTACCTTACTGAGTATCCCGGTAACGTTGAGGGGGTAATCCTACTCAGCCCTTACCTGGGCTGGGGCGGTGTACTTGATGATATTGAGGAAGCCGGAGGGCTTAAAGCGTGGACGCCTGGCCCCTATTCGCCTGACAACTGGCAAATGCATCTCTGGTCGTGGTTATGGGAATACAACCAACAGACCGTAAAAGAAACAGAGATCTATCTTGGTTACGGCGATATAGACTTCTTTACTCAGGGCCAGAAGCTTCTGAGTGAAATTCTCCCCAATGGGCACACAACGGTGGTCAGCGGCGGCCACACTTACCGAACCCTACGCAGGCTATGGAGCGACCCAAGCAGTGGATTGGTGCAGCACCTCCCACGCGAGGCGGTGCATAGCCCCTTTCAAGTCGCTTTTAACACTCCATAAATCTCAGAAGGAACAAGCAATAGAAAGTACCGGGCGCGCCTTAGCTTAAAGCTATTACAATCTAAGCGGCTTTATTGATCACCTTGCACACTTAAGCCTGCAACTGTTTGCTCATCGGGTCGGTTTACTTGGTATTCCACACCCAATCTAACTTGGACAGCCATAATAAAAACAATAATAAAAACATGCCTTCCTAGGTGCGAAGACGCGAATTAAGCCCCCCCTTGCATTAAGCTTGTTCGCTTGCATCACTGCTAGTTCATCCACCTAGATGCATTAACGCTGGGCAAGTAACAGCGCCCAGCATTACTGGTCTAACTCTAACGCGCGATGAATAACCGTTGCGAAGCCTCTTTGGGTTCTACTCCACAAGCAAACACACTTACAGCCACTTTCAAACTTTTCTCTCACCGCTACAGCGGGCGAAAAAAGTTAACCCTACAGCCTTAATTAGAAAATAATATATTTAAATACAGCAAGTTAAACAACAAACCCGCAATCCTTGCCTATCCCTTAACAAAGACACATAATTAGCATATGCCAATTACTTATTTCTATGGATAAATATAATGAAAGTAGTCATTTTAGGGGCTTCTAATAAACCTGAGCGTTATAGCAATAAGGCGCTTCATGCCTTGAGCCAACATGGACATCAACCCTTACCCGTTAATCCTGGCCAAAGCGAAATAGGAGATTACAGCTGTTACCCCTCTCTCAGTGCCATTAATGAGAATGTGCATACCATAACGATGTACCTAAGCCCCAAACACAGTCACTCACTGCTAGAGCAAATCATTGCTGCCAAACCTAAGAGGGTTATTTTTAACCCAGGAACTGAAAACCCAGCATTGCAAACAAGTCTTAATGAAGCAGGAATTGAAGTGGTCAATGCCTGTACTTTAATCATGTTAGAACGCGATCAGTTTTAGTCACACCGCCCACTAGAAGACGGAATGTATCGAATCGCTCAAATAATAATGAGGTCAGTCAATGATAAAAAGTAGTAAAAAAATGGATGAGTTAGTTTGTCTAAAATGCCAAGGCCCACTGAATAAAATCGGAAAGGTAAACTTGGCATGCCCAAGCTGCAATATTGAATATAGTGTTACCAGCTTTTGCGGACAATGTAGTGACGAATTGCAACACCTTGTAGCCTGTGGCGCTGTAGACTTTTGGTGCAATACCTGCAACGAATTGAAAGGCAAATCATCTGCAAGCTATGAGCTGCTGCAAAACACATCCGCTTAGGGCCAGCTGTAGGCTTTTTAATTAAACGATAAGTTTAAAAGCAGTATCGAGCATTTATTTTTTAGCTTAAATAGCTCAAATGCTCCTACTAAGCCCATCACTAAATTGACTTAACCTCTGCACTGCTTGCTTCGTTAAGCATATTGGGCTGAGTAAACCGAGTTAAGGCCAATGCGCTAGGTATACAACCAAGAGCCATAAGAGTAAACAAGCCATAACTGATATTCATACCAAAATGATCGCCAACTAAGCCCACCATAAACATCACCATTGAGCTAACACTAAAATTAATAGTCATGTACATGCTATTCATAAACGTGGGCATATTGGTGTGAGTATCTTGTACGCTTGCCATTAAAATAGGCCCAGATGAAAATATGGCTAAGCCTAGGGGCGCAATTAATAGAATATTATGACTATACAAGAATAGAAACATGCTGCTAACCGTGATGATACTGCTTATCACCAGCACTTGTTTGCGTCCGATTTTATCTGAAAAGTGTCCAGCCAATAAGACCCCCAGAACCCCAAATGCCTGCAGACTGGATAATGCAACACCGGCATACCACAAACTTTTTCCCTGCTGCACTAAATAAACAGGTAGGTAAAGCGAGAGCGACCCCTTTAAGCCCGACTGAAAAATTTGAAATGCAGTTAACACCATAAAAAATGCCCGATACTGCTTAAGCAATTGTTTAGCGTTGCCCTTTTCTTTTGGCTTGGCAATGGGCCTATTAACTTCAATATTTCTTAATTTGATATACAAAATCAAAGAAGCGACTAAACCCAGTGGCATCAATCGGTAAATCCCCTCTAAACCCCATGAGGAGACTGCGGCGGTTACCAGCATTGGCCCAAGGGTACGCGCGCTTTCTCCCCCTACCATAAACCAGCTCATGCCGGTGCCAATCTTATTACCCGACGCTTCTTTAATCATTACTGGAGACGGTAAGTGAAACAGAGCGGCACTAATGCCTGATACAAATAACAAAATTAATGACATGACATAAGAAGAGCTTAAGCCAATCAGGCTCATTGAAATTGCGGTTATAGCGGGCGTTACAATAACAAAGTATTTGACCTCAGTTTTTTCTGCCATCAAACCCAGTAGAGGATTAAACAAAGCAGGTATACGCCGAACAACATCTAAAGAAGCTGCCAAGGTTAACGACAGGCCCATCTTTTCTATAAGTAAAGGCAGCAAAGGGGCTAAAAATGATGAATAAATATCGTGAACCATATGGGCGGCAGAAATACTAAACACTTGAATTCGATTAAATTTACGATGGCTCATGGGGCTACTTAAATTAAAATTAAACAAAAAAAGAGAACAACAAAAAGTTAAAAACAACTATTAATCATTAAGTTACCAGCATAGAGCGAACCCCGCATAGGCTGGAATAACTGAACAATTTAAGTGGGCTTTAAACTCGATAAGCGCCTGTTCCCCACTGCAATGCGCAGGATAAATAGACTGGAAATCACAGCGTGATAAGTAGTCAATGGTTTTATTCAGGCGAAGTTTATCTGCGGCAAGCAAATGTAAACCACCAATTAATCTTACGAGCGTGGGTAAAGCTTGAGCATTTTTAATATAGTACTGATTAATATGCTTTAAGGTGTTCACAATGCCAGAATGACAGCAACCACAAACCACCACCAAGCCACTGCGGCTTTCTATCCATAAACTCATATCATCGTTTAGTTGGTCGCGGTTATGTCCAGCCTTATCTAAAAAGAAAGGACCACCTGTATCTTCAAAGCTCGATAAACGAGGGATCTCTCCAGATAAATACAAACCTTTTACTATCTCTGTAGGCTGAGTGACCCAATGAAGTTGTTGAATAGGGAAGCGCTGAATGGCAGCGATGCTCGCTTGAGAAAGTGAAATATTGCGTGGTGCTTTATCCTTGTGTAGAGAGTAGCGTTGCTGCAAACAATCAGGGTGGGCATAAAAAGCAGCACTGGGGTTGTTCTCTAGCAAATAGGGCAGATTCCCCCCATGATCATAATGGCCATGACTGAGAATAATGGCATCTAAGCCGGTCAATTCAATATTGAGTTGCTTGGCATTCTCCAATAAAGCCTCATTTTGGCCAGTATCAAATAAAATACGCTTGCCCTGATGCTCGATGTAAACGGCCAATCCATGCTCTGATAACAAACTGAGTTTTGCTTGATTATTTACCAATACCCACAATCGAGTCGTCATTAATTGCCACCTAGATCCATCTTAAGAACAAAAAACATTAATAGCATATGCCAATAATAACTGCAATTGACTATTCAATAAAAAGACGCCAGGAGGATTTGAAATCAATAGATTAGAGTAGCTTAAAGTTAAAACACCTAGTAATAATTAATATTCCAAATTCTCAGCTCCCCCTAGAGTGGCTAAGCGAGTTAACTAGCATATCGATTATTGCTTAAGCTAAACTCAGGATGATTAGATAGCGACAACACAGGGACTTTATGAGCGAATTCTTGCAGCCATTGCTGGCCAATATCAACTGGCAGTTTGGCTTTAAAGAGGGGCTATTTATCGCCTTATTGGGGCTGTGGTTATGGGCGATTTGGCCCAAGCGCATGCTGGCGCAAATTGCTAAAGATAGAGACCAGCAATGGCGGTTGCTGTGCGTACTCACCGCCATCAATACCCTTTGGTTGCTGGACGCCAGTATCGATAAGCAGATCCATTTACACTTCTTGGCTTTAGTCAGCCTGATGTTGATGTATGGCTGGCGCATGGCGACCTTAGTAGCGTTGCTGCCAGTCATGTTTTTCGCTACCTTCATTCTTAAGCAGCCCTTTTACTTTGCGGTGTTTGGTTTAATCGCCATCGCCCTGCCGCTATTTTGCTGCTTCATTTGCTATAGCTTGATCTTCAAACACCTGCCGCATCATTTATTTGTGTATATCTTTTGCGCCGCCTTCTTTAATGCCTTTTTATCGATAGTGCTACATATCTCAGCTTGGTCTCTTTGGTTAGCGCTGGGTGAGGGCTATAGCTGGGATTACCTGCAACAAAACTACCTGTTACTGATCCCGCTACTCGGCTTTCCCGAAGCGCTATTAAATGGCATGGCCGTCACCCTAATGGTGATCTACCGCCCCTACTGGCTCTACGATTATTCCGATCATCATTACTTTTAAATCAGTGCAGTGGCTTTGTCGTAATTACGACAAGCGCGCAAATTAGCTGAGAAATTGTTTGAAGACTAGCAAGATAAACAAAGTAAATCATAAGGTTAACTAAAATTAACCACGGCATGGTTCTTGAAATACTTATCTCTTTATCGGTGGCGAAGAGGTAAACGCACAATGGACACCAAGCTAGATTGGTCGGCTTATTCTGAACAAGGCATGGGTGATGCCTATGCTGGCATACCTAAACACGGTGGCGACTTTGCCAAGGCGGTAGCGGTATGCATCAATAGCGGCCATTGTCAGCGCGACCAGCGCGGCGTGATGTGTCCCAGTTTTCGAATTAGCCAAGACCCTCAGCAGTCGCCCGGTGGGCGCGTCAAACTATTAAAACAATGGTTAAACAGTGACCCTAAGGCCATGCCCGATCCTCAATTACAGCAGGCTTTAGCTCAAAGCATGGACAGTTGTGTGGCCTGTAAGGGCTGTAAACGCGAGTGCGAAAGCAACCTCGATATTGCCCAGATCAAAGCCGAGTATTTAGCCCAACAGAAATTCATGAGTAGACGTGATCGCCTGCTCGCCCTACTGCCCTACTTGCTCTACCGCTTACCTTGGCTAGCTAAATTAATCCGTTTACGCAATCACTGGCCGCTGCTAGCAAGCTTGATGGATAAATACTTAGGCATCAGCGCCCAACTCACATTACCGATGCCAGCGAAAAAAGCCTTTGCCCCGAAGCGCCAAGTATTTGCGCCCTATCATCACGCTCAACCTCAGCCACCGCAGTCGGTGGTATTATGGGTGGACCCCTTCACCGCGCTGTTTAAGCCGCAACATGCCCACGATGCCTTGCACGTATTACGCAGCGCTGGTTATAGCGTGTGGGTAATCCACCCTCAGTCACGCCCCGACCAAATACTAGACAGTGGCAGAAGCTTGTTCTCTAAAGGCTTGATTGAACCGGCCCGCCAACAGGCCCAGCAGCTACTCACGGTGCTAGCGGTGCATGTTCACTTTAAGCGCCCCATCATCGGTTTAGAACCCTCTGCGCTGTTGATGTTACGTGATGAATTTCTCAGCCTAGGTTTGGGCGAGGCAGCGGAAAAAACCGCCCAGCAGGCGCTATTATTTGAAGAATTTTTAGCTAGGGAAAGCCAAAAGAGCGACTTTCACTTAGACCTGCGCCCCGCCCCATTCAAACAGCCTTTATTAGTCCACGGTCATTGCCATCAAAAAGCGGTGGGGGCAATGAAGTCAATGCGCCGAGTGCTGCGCTTAGTACCAGAGCTGAAATTCGATTTTATCGAGTCTAGCTGCTGCGGAATGGCCGGCACCTTTGGTTTGGAGTCGGAGCATATTGAACAAGCTCGCGCCATGGCCGAGCAAGGCTTAATGCCCAGTTTACGCGCCCAGCCTAAAGCAGAGATATTGAGCAATGGTTTTGCCTGTGCCTATCAAATTAGCCAACTTAGTGGACGTCAACCAATGCATTTAGCTAGCCTACTGGCTGGTTGCTTGCCCGCCGCCAAAGCCAAACTGCAATATTAAGGATGGGCTTAGTTTGGCTGACTTAAGGTCTTAGCTCAGCCAAACTAAGTTCTCTTCGCTAAGCTAAGCCAAACAAGTAAAATTGTTTGGCTTTCAGCTTCGCTAAACCCTCGACCTAGCAGCAATTATCGGTATTATTACAACACCATGGTAAGGCCACCCAAGGTGGCGAATTACCAAAGCATCAATTGAAGGAATAACCATGTTTGCCAATCTCCCCGCTGCTAAAGATGACCCTATTTTATCCATCGGCATGTTATTTAATGCTGACCCTCGAGAGCATAAAATTGACTTGGGCGTGGGCGTCTATCGTAATGAGCAAGGGCAAACCCCAGTGATGCAAGCGGTAACTCAAGCGCAGCAGAATTTATTGGCTAAGCAAACCACCCAAGCTTATATTGGCCTCGCTGGTAACGCCGAATTCAACCAAGCTATGCTGGACCTATTGCTCAGCAATACCGCTGGCTACTCGCGCGCCATTGCCATGCAAACCCCCGGAGCCAGTGGGGCACTGCGTCTGCTAGCTGACTTAATCGCCAGCGCCAAGCCTCAGGCCAAGGTGTGGTTGTCGACTCCTAGCTATGTGAATCATCAACCGATAATGGAAGCGGCGGGTTTAAGTGTCGATTTTTACCCTTATTTCGACCCACAGACCAAGCAAGTTGATGAAGCGGCCATGCTCGAGCAAATCGCCAAGCTAGGGCCTGATGACGTAGTGCTATTGCACGGCTGCTGCCATAACCCCACCGGCGCCGATATTTCTCTAGAGGCGTGGCAACAAATTACCGAGCTAGCGCTAAAAAATGGCTTCTTACCCTTTGTCGATTTAGCCTACCAAGGCTTTGGCCAAGGCATAAATGAAGATATCGCCGGGCTGTGTTACATGGCCGATAAGCTGCCAGAGTTACTGCTATCCTGCTCCAATTCCAAAAGCTTTGGCTTATACCGCGAGCGCTGCGGTGCGGCTATTGTGATAGGGGAAACCCTACAGCAGGCTAATAACGCCCGCGCCAAATTATTTGAACTGGCGCGCCGCAGCTATACCATGCCGCCGAATTGGGGCGCGGCCATAGTGGCAGAAGTGTTGAGTAATGCTCAGCTCACTCAACTTTGGCAAGACGAGTTAAATCAAATGAGCCAACGCATGCGTAGCCTACGCCAAGCCTTAGTAAATGAATTTACTCAGCAATCATCTAGCGAGCGCTTTAACTACTTGGCCCAGCACCAAGGCATGTTTTCCTTAACGGGCTTCAGCCAACAACAAACCGAGCAACTACGCGAACAACACGCCATTTATGTAGTTGGCGGCGGACGCATCAACATCGCTGGCATGGCCCAACAGGATATCCCACGTATTGTAGAAGCCTGCCTTGCCGTGGGAGCCTAAACCCAAAACTACGCAATAATATCTATCCACACTGATCGATTAAGCCATTTGCCGAGTTATTAAGGCAAGATAATCGCTCAGTGTGGATAGAATAATGGAAAAATTAGGCATACTGCTATTCGTGTTAATCGCCGTTACTGGCTGTAGTCATTCCCCTTATTACTCGCCCAAAGCGGGCGGAGACATGCCCTTAGACAATTACAGCTATGACAGCTTCTTTCTGCCTTCGGATTCAGGCAACCAACTACACAGCGTATTTATTTCAGCTAAGCCTCTAACAAGCAAAGGTTTAGTTGTTCACTTCCACGGTAACTCAGGCAATATCAGTGAAACGGTAGAAAAATACCTATGGCTGAGCGATGCAGGTTATGACTTGTTACTGTTTGATTATTCAGGTTATGGCCACTCTAGCGGGCGGGCTAACTTCGCCAACCTACGCGCCGACGCACAAAGTGTATTCCGCTTTGTGGAGCAACAGTTTGCTAGCAGCGACAACTATCCGCTAATTAGCATTGGTACCTCTTTAGGCGGGGCAGTAATGTTAGATGGCTTAATTGAATCCCCGCAGCGAGAACTGTTTGACTTAGTGGTGGTGGATTCGTCTTTCCATAGTTTTACCAAGGTAGCACAACACGTGGTAAGCCAAAACCCGCTGGGCTTTTTGGGCGCTTGGCTAATTCCCCTAGTGGTCGATGAGCAGTACAACCCGCTACCGCGTTTACAGCATCTGGCCAATACTCCACTATTGTTTGTACACTGTGAAAGTGATGCCCTAATCCCTTGGCAGTTTAGCGAGAAGATGCATCAACAGAGCAGCAATAACAGCAACTTAGAGCTACTTCAAGGTTGCAAACACGCGCGCACTTTTACCCCTGAATCCACCGAAAACAGGCCTCTCCTTTTAAGCTATTTAGCCCAGCTAGAAGCCAGTTCAAAGAGCTTAGAAACGCTTGCCCAAGTTGATAACTAAGGGGATATCGAAACCGTCGTTAGGGCTATCAAGATTGGCATTGGAGAAGTGTTTATAAGATAGTGCCACTTGCCATTGGCTAGGAAGGTGAGTGGCCCCGATCCCCACTTGAGCCTGAAAGGCAAAGTGCTTGGCTTGTTGGCGACTCCCCAGTTGTTTTTCGCTTAAATAAGTCGGGCCGAGGGCACGTACAAAAAACCAAGCTTGCCACTGCTGATATTGCTCACTGAGCAAGGTCAGTTGAGGATACAACGACAGCGCATGCAAAGAGCGATGCTGCTCCGTATCGCTAGCCAGATAGCTGTAACTCAAGCCCAAACTTAGCCACTGTCGAGGGCTTCGCTGATAACGAAAAAAGCCAAGATCGACACCCGTGGTAAAATTACGTTGAGTCACATGGCCACTGGGCTGTGGTCCATATCCCAAGTTAAACATGAGCTCGTGTTCTGGTAACGCAGCAACACTGCTGGTGTGAACCAACAACATCAATGCCCCCAAGAAAATCCTAAACATTAGCGGGTGGCGTCCTTGCAAATGACACAACCAAGGCTCTGCCTTGGTTGTTATAAATTAAGCGCTACTTCTGTATTGCCATACGACGTAATGCGTTTTGAATATCGCCATTCAAGTTAGCGACCCAACCATTATATTTACGGTGAATAGTCCCATCGGGCTTATATTTCATATTGTCGCTATCTAAATACAAAATGTCATACTTTCCATCATGCAATTTAATATTGACTGCAACATAGTGGCTACGTACATGAATATCGGCTTTCATTAAATTTTCACTTTGCTCTTCAATGATCCAATTGCGCTTCAAGCCTCCTTCAACCATTCCCTGTTTCACCTCTTCCAGACTTAGCTCTTGAGGGATAGGCTGATCGACAACGGGCTTAATTTTCGCCGCCATAGCCGCTTGAGGTAACAATAAAACACTGGTTAATAAGCCCATTAACATAATTATTTTTTTCATTAATCTTCCTTTGAGTCTTAAGTTAATGACCTAAACAGCATTCAATTAAACTGTGTCCCCAACCTATATCATCGGTTTGCTTAACGATGCTTAAACCGGCTTCCTGAATACATTCGATGAAATCACTCGAGCGATAAAAACGACTATTTCCGTTGGCTAAACAGGTAAAGTAAAGAGAGGTGGCATTAAGGCTATGCGCTCCCGCTTCATGGCTCTGCCTGTCGGGGAATAGTTCTAAAATAAAAGCGCGGCTTTGGGGACCCATAGCGGCTTTTACTTGACGTAAAATAGCGGTAATTTCTTTTGGAGAAAAACAATCTAAAAACTGACTCATCCAATAAATATCAGCGCCCTTAGGAATATTTTGATTGGCCTCTAACATGTTACAAGGCACGCCATTGATGCGCTCAGCAAAACCCGCTTTTTCAGCATTTACGTCAGCCATCGCCAATTGCTGGGGTAAATCGACAATGCTTACTGCTACATCAGGGTTATACTCACAACATTTAAGCGCCCATTTCCCAGTATTACCACCAATATCAACAATCTGACGCGGCTGGCTAGCAAACACAATTTCCAACAACCTAGGGAAAGCCTTATCAGAATAAAAATGGTCAAAGTTAAACCAACTTTGTTTTGCTGGCTCAGGTAAACTTGAAAGCCCTTGATAAATGGTATCCCAAGCCCCCAATTCTTTAAGACCAGCTGGCGTACCTCTAGTGATGGCTTCACTGAGGTGTTGTAATCCGGCATAACAAACGTCGGCGGTAAAATCCATATTAACCCGGGTCATCTCATCGTGTTGAATAAAATAGCCCATGCGGGTTAATACATACACCTGATTGGCTTGATTCCAAGTGACCAAACCGGCACTTAAGCCCATATCTAATAAAACTTTAATACCGTAATCACTGACCCCTGAGAGCGCGGTAAGCTGCTCGGTATTTAAGCCCTCATCTCCTGCTTCATCTAAAGCAGCAAGCACACCTAAATCACGTAGGCTTCGTGCAGTATGAAAAGCCACGGGGGCGAACGCCAAACGTTGAGCCTGTTCAATGGCGTCTACGGCCTTGAGTTTGTCTTGTTTATAAAAATCCACGAACAACATCCTGCTGTTTTTATTTAATTTAAACAACGCTTGAAAATAAGCGAAGTGTTAATACCACCGAAAGCAAAGTTATTGCTCATCACATAATCAGTGTCGATTTCTCGTCCCGCACCTGTTAAGTAATCAAGCTTGGCGCATTCCGGATCAAGCTCTTGTAAATTCAAGGTAGGTGCAAACCAACCGTTATTCATCATTTCAATAGAGAACCAGGCCTCCAAAGCACCGCAAGCACCAAGCGTATGTCCCAAATAACTTTTCACCGAGCTAATCGCTACCGGTGTTTTCAAGGCTTGATAAGTAGCGTGAGTTTCGGCGATATCTCCGCGGTCGGTAGCCGTTCCATGGGCGCTAACATAGCCAATTTGTTGACCGTTCAACTGGGCATCTTTTAACGCCAGTTCCATCGCCACTTGCATGGTTTGATACTGCGGCTGTGTCACATGGGCACCATCAGAATTAGTACCAAAGCCCACCAATTCGGCATAAATTTTCGCGCCGCGCGCTTGCGCATGCTCTAGGCTTTCCAAGATCAAAGTTCCCGCGCCTTCACCAATAACCAAGCCGTCGCGATCTTTTTCAAAAGGTCGCGGCGTTAGCCTAGGTTCCTGATTACGCGTACTGGTGGCAAATAAAGTATCAAATACTACGGCCTCAGAGGGGCAAAGCTCTTCAGCGCCTCCTGCCACCATCAGTTGCTGAGCCCCCGACTTAATTGCTTCATAAGCATATCCAATGCCTTGGCTACCCGAAGTACAGGCGCTGGAGCTGGTAATGACTCGCCCTTTCAGGCCAAAAAACACCCCTAGGTTAACCGCGGTAGTATGGCTCATCATCTGAATATAAGTAGTTGATGAAATGCTCTTGGTATCACCGTTTTTCAGCATGTCACCAAAATGCATGATTGGCGTAGTACTGCCAATAGAAGAGCCATAGGCCACTCCCATGCGACCGTCTTGAATGCACGGATCATTGAGCAAGCCCGCTTGCTCTAAAGCCAGTTCGGTAGCGCGAGTGGCCAACAAGGAAACACGCCCCATACTGCGAATTTTTTTGCGCGGATAATTGGGCAAAGGATAATCATCCATAGGAGCGGCTAAACGCGTGTGCATATCAGGAAAGCGTTCCCACTCCGGCATATAGCGTACGGCGTTTTCGCCCTTCTTGAGCTTTGCTTGGATCTCTGGCCAGTTATCCCCCAAAGCACATAAGCCCGCCATTCCTGTCACAACCACACGATAACTCATGCAATACCTCCATTCACTGAGATCACCTGACGGGTAATATAGGCAGCATCCTTAGACATTAAAAAGGCCACCGTACCCGCCACTTCTTCAACCTGTCCTAGGCGTCGCAGCGGGATCTGCTTTTTCAATTCATCCAGAGGTAGTTCCGCCATCATCTCGGTATCAATTAAACCTGGGGCGACACAGTTTACAGTGATTTTTCGTTTCGCCACTTCTAATGCCAAGGCTTTAGTTGCACCAATAATTCCGGCTTTAGCGGCACTGTAGTTCACTTGACCGCGATTGCCCACTTCTCCGGATAATGAAGAAAGAGTAATAATGCGGCCCCCCTTACGGGTTTGAATCATTGGCATCACTAGCGGGTGTAGCACGTTATATAAACCATCTAAGTTAGTGTGGATCACTCCATCCCAATCTTCTTCACTCATCGCCGGAAACGCATTATCTCGTGCAATACCGGCATTCAACACTACCCCGAAATAGGCGCCATGTTGTTCAATATCTTCACTAATGGTGTCTTTCACCAACGCGCGCTGACTCACATCAAAGGGTAATAAATAACTACTGGCAGAATAAGCTTGGACCAACTTCAATGCTTGTTGCGCGGCCTGATGATTACCTCGGTAATTCATCACTACCTGATAACCGTCTTTAGCTAAACGGATCGCAATGGCGCGGCCAATCCCGCGGCTGGCTCCCGTCACTAATACTCGAGCTTGCTCTGTCATACTACTTTCCCTTTACAAATTCGACCGCATTTTTGGGTTGAAAAACATTCAATTGCGCTCGACAAATCATATTGTCTTGCTGATCCTTTACCTCACAGGCATACACAGCTAAGCCATCTTCCTCGGCATAAACACGTTCCGCTGAGATGAACAAACGGGTGCCGATGGTAAAGCAACTTTGCTCAAACTGGCATTTCCTAGTACCTATCAAGAAACCTACTTCCACCTCTTGCTGGCAAGCTCTTGCCTCTAGACCGGCCAAGGCCGCAACCGTTTGAGCCATGTATTCTAAACAGGCATACACAGGAACTGATTGTTCTAAATCATTGAATAAGTGGCTATTTTCATTAATCACCAAGGAGCAAAGCACCTTACCCTGCTGCCAATCCACGATGTTATCAAGCAAGATCATCGGTGCTGTATGAGGGAGAACTTCAGCAAGTTCAGGAAATGGCTTAGTCATCATAGAATCAAATCCTTATGGCCTAAGCACACCACTGCATTGCTGCCGCCAAAGGCAAAAGAATGGCTCAGGCAAGCATGAATGGCGTGCGAGCTTGCGCTCTGCGTTTGTGCAAATAATAAATTAATCTTGGCTATGGCTGGATCGCGAGAATAGCCAGCGTACATACCTGGAAGCTGCGCAGACTCATTAAATTGCGGATGCAGCAATAACCAACATAACGCACTTTCTATCGCCCCAGCGGCGCCTAGGGTATGGCCCGTTTGGTGCTTAGTTGACGAGCAAGGCACACTATCACCAAATACGCGCTCTACCGCCAAAGCTTCCATCTGGTCATTTAAGGGGGTAGCTGTGCCATGTAGGTTAATGTAGTCAATCTGCTCTGGGCTGAGTTTCGCCTCGGCTAAGGCAGCTCTAATCGCCTGTTCCGCGCCCTTTCCTTCTGGCTGCGGCGCCGACATGTGGTGAGCATCGGCACTTTCTCCCACCGCTAACAAATTCACCTCACTGGGTTGCTTGCTTAAAATAAACAATGCGGCTCCTTCACCGATGTTAATCCCATCGCGTCCCTCACCAAAAGGTTGAGCGTCATTCTCCGCCACCGACTCAAGTGCATGGAAACCATTCAAGGTTAACTTACAGAGGCTATCTACCCCACCCACAATAACCGCATCCGCCATACCCGTAGCCAACAAGTTACGTCCACTAGCAAATACTTTGGCACTGGATGAACAAGCTGTAGAAATACAGTAAGCCGGACCCGTTAAACCAAGCCGTTGCTTAAGGTATACCGCTGGGCTGCCCATTTCTTGTTGAGCATAGTGAAAATCATCCGCAAATTGCTGCTCTTGCAGCGTAGCCAGTGCCTGTTCACCCTTAGATATGCCTGAGGTACTAGTGCCTAACACGATGGCAACTCGCGAAGGGTGATGTTGTTGCAATAGCTGAGCGATGTCACTTTCAATTTGTACCAAAGCAGCTTCTAGCAATTGAATATTGCGGCTAGCCAAATGAGGCCAACGAGGATCACTATCGGGTAAGGCTACTGGCACAGCCCCGACTCTCACCTTGTGCTCAGGAATAAGGTCATCACGCCACTGCATGGTATCTAACTTGCCAGCTAACCAATTCTGCCACAGTGTTTGCTTACCATTTCCCAAGGCGCAAACTACCGCCATAGCGGGTAACCCATATAGTATGCTCATTGTCATTGAACCTCTAAGCTAACAATGTCTATTTGATAATTTGCCAGTTGGTTTTTAAGGCTGACCTCGTCTTGCCACAACTGGCTACCGCGGTACTTCACTTCACTTACCACCCGCTGTTGCTGATATAGCATTCGACAACGCAGTGCAGATTCACAAACCTGCTCTTTTACTTCTAACGATTGTTTACTCAGTTGCTGATTAAGACGCCCTAGAGGCCAATATACCAACTGAATATCAGCAAGAATAAACTGCGCCATGCTCTCATCCAACTGGGGAACGAAACTTTTCTGATTGAGTTTTTCACCATCATAGTCAAGCTTAAATAACGGCGTGGAGAAGCCATCAAAAGCAAATAACTCCAACCGCTCTGGAGTAACCGTTAATTGTACTAGCATTTGCTGGGAATCATTAGCCAATTGAAAACGAATTAACTGCTGAACAGCAATGGAATAACCTAGATCTGCCGGGCTCAGTAAAGCTCTAAGTTGCGGCGCTTTAGGAAGGCTATGTGAACAGGCACTTAACAAGGCCGTCAGCACAAGTAACAGCCATGCTCTAATCATTTTTCTGTTCCCTGAAGTTAAAACGCTGGGATGCCAAAAAGTAACTACTAGCGATGCCACTAAGCACGATAATACCAAAACCAGCTAAAGCCGGAGTAGCACTTAAAGCCAGCAAACCAAAGGCGAGTATGGTAGAACAAGCCGCTAAGCTAGTCGCCATCACCAAGCGATAGGACGGTTGTACACTGAGTTGGTAAAACAGGGCATAATCTAAGCCCACTCCAAATACCAATAATAAGGCCAGAACATGGAACAAGCTCAGCCCTTGGCCCAACCAAGCCACTACCGCTAGACTAATCAATAACGACAGCACAGGGGTAAATAAACAACGCAGCGCCACTTGATAACCTAAATGTATACTCAACACTAGCGCAATCACCACTATCACACCTAACAACAGCATTAGCGCCTGCTCACGCAAGTGGCTTAACGCAAATGAAATATCTCCCACAGGATCGACAAACTCAACGCCTTCTAGTTGCTCAGCCAACTGCTGTAGAGCAGACAAATCCTTCACCGCAAATAAACTCACAATAGAGCCCTGTTGCGCCCCCTGATGCAACCAAAAATCAGTAAAAACAGTAAAAGCTGGCTGCGTAAGTATACCTTCAAGACTAAGGTAACGTTCCTCACTAGCAGCAAATTTTGCTTGCGCTTGTTGCACTAAACTCGGGCTGTAAGCTAGGGGTTGCGCCAACTGAGGTAGCTGTTGATAGACTTGCGTCAGCATCGCTCGATTATGTTGTTGTTCATTTAGCGGGGGAATCAAATAACTTAAGCCCCACGCTCTGTCTAAGGCGCCTTGTTGAGCCGCTTGCTCTAGTTGACGCAGCAGCAGCTGTTCTCTACTCAACAATTGTTGTTCGCTATTGCCTCGTACCAAGAAAAACTGGTTAGCCTGGCCATTTTGAAACAGTTCCATTAAGCGCTGTTGCTGTTGTTCTATCAGCGGAAAGTCTCCACGAAGTTGACGAATATCGTCTTCACTACGCAACTGAACTAAACCGCCAATGATGAACACCAGTAGCAAGCCCATGCTGTACTTATTCAACTGATAGTGGGGCCAACTTTTCGGCCAACGGGCTTGAGGAATGGAGCCCGCGAGTAGTGGGGCCAAGCAATATAATGACAAGGCCGCACCAAACAAGCCCACCGCGCAAAACAAGGCCATTTGTCTGATCCCTTGCATCGGCACCAACAACATCGACAGATAGGCTAAGACACTACTCAAAGCACCCAGTAGCAACGCCGGTTTAATCTTTTGCAACGTGTTCTGAGCGGAGCTAGCAAGACCTGCGTGTTCGGCACAAAAATGGAAAGAATAATCGATGGCAATACCAATCAAACTGGCGCCAAAAACTAAAGTCAGCAGGTGCAACTGATTAAAACACAGGCTTACTGCAGCTAAAGCCAGTAACATTCCCGTTGCTAAGCTCACTAAGGCTAAGCCCAATGGGCGGATTGAGCGAAAGAAAAACAAAATCAAGACCAGCACTAATACCAAGGAGGTGATGCCAATCGTCGACATTTCCGATTTTGCCTGCTCGGTAGCCGCTTGGGCGTGAAACAACAAACCGCCGTGTAACAAAGTCAGGCCAAGCTGTTCTGCCTCTAGCTGTTGCTCGGCACGGTTTAAAGCATCGAACAGAACTTGCTGTTGGTTTGGCGCGAAAACATTAGCCTGAGTTTGCAACTCTAATAAGATCCAATAGTTACCCTCAGCATAAGCGTTTAAATAGCCGTGCTCGTCCACCTTAGAACTTGCCAACTTGGTTAAATTATCTAATTGTTCAATAAATAAAAACAAAGGGTCATCAACCAAACTGCTGGAATTAACCAAGCTCACTGGTGACCATAACTGACTTTGCGCTCCCGCCACTAGCCGAGAATAATCTCCAGCTAGCAGCCATTGTCGCTGTTGTTCGGTTAACCGTACATAGCGGTATGGATAGAGAGCCTGAGCAATCGCCTCCCCTTGCTGTCGCCGTTGCAATACCACCAGCTCGAAAGCCTGAGATTGTTGTAGATATGCCGCTAAACGCTCCGCTCCAGCAATAGCTTGCGCTTTATTTTCGTGCCCCACAGCAATAAGATTCAAACCTTCTAGCTTAGCACTCAATTGCTCTCGTGCAGCCAGACCTAAGACGTCAGCCTGGCTTTCCGGCAACATCGCGCGAATATCACTATTCAACTGTATATCTTGGCTTTGCTTGGCCAGTATCAAGCCCGCTGTGACGACCAGAAATAACCAAATAAACAGCGGTTTTTTATTCATTAAACCAACTTATTTGCTGTTGGTTTAAGCCTTGCCAAACCTGTTGTTGTAAATCAATGCGCAACCCATCACCATTCTGCTGATAAATTGCAATGTGTTGCAACTGCTGGCCTCCACTAAGCTCAATATTGGCCAGTGCTGCTTGCATTTGTGGATCGCGTGGATGCAACTGCATTTCCCATCGCTCTGTGCTAGCACCCTCAGCCACCAACACTTCAAAGCGCTCTGACAACAGAGTCCACTGTCCCAAGATAACTTGCTGCATCATTGGCGCCCACGCTTGAATCATTTGCTGCGCCGCTGCGGGTAAGCGCATCAACTGACCGCCACGGTCGTATTGGCTAACCACAGTATCCGTCACCACTAAACTTTGTTTAAACGGTTTTAATTGCTGCCAAATGAGGCCTTGTTTAGCGTCCAATAATAGCTCACCACTGCTTAACAATGGCTGCTGCATAATTTGCAAGTGGCGAGCCTGACTATAGCGGGCTCGGTATTGGCCGTCCTGCCCCATTGATAGTTGCTTTAGCCAAGCGCTGCTTGGTTCAAAGGCTTGCCACTGGGCCGCATTCGCCGCTCCAGCAGCCAAACAAAGCAATACCAGGCCCATTAATCGGCTGTGTTTAATTAATCTTACGAACATATTCCCAGCTTAGTAATGCGCTCGGTAAGCGCCGTTGGTGAAGCAAAACACATTTCTTGGCGTTGCTTATCAACAGCAACCTGAATGGTATAACCTTTGGTTATCACCACACGAGTTGCTTGGTCGAGGATCCGATAGTCAATTTTAAGACGATTTTCATACTCCGTTAGATGCGCTTGCACTAGCAAAGCCTGTTCAAAAGTACTGGTTTTAACGTACTTTAAACGGGTATCAACAATCGGCCAGACATATCCAGACTGCTCCATTTGCCGATAGTTATATCCCAGCTTATCCAATAAGGCACAGCGGGCCACTTCAAAATAACGTAGATAATTACCATGCCATGTAACACCCATAGGATCGGCATCGTGAAATGGCACAGTAAGCTCAATTTCAACACTCAATAATGATTTCACACTGAGTACAACTCCCATTTACGTTGACGTAAATCCGCCATAACCTGGCGTAACTCAGCCTCTAAGGGACGATCTTCTACTACTAGCTGGAACTCATCCATGACTTGTAGGTAACTGTCCTTGAGATCTTCACTTAAGCTAGCAAGCGCTAACTCCCCCTGTTGGATACGTAAGGTTAATGCTTGATGAACCGCCAGCCACCCAGCAGCCACCACTTGCTCCGTGAGTTCCAATACACGTAAACAATCGCGTGCCGCAATCGTCCCCATACTCACTTTATCTTGATTATGACACTCGGTTGAACGCGAAAATACGCTGGCGGGCATGGTTTGTTTCAACGCTTCAGCAGTCCAAGCCGAGGCGCCAATTTGCACTGCTTTGAAGCCGTGGTTAATTGATGCTCGCTCAGCCGAAGCGGCACTTAAATTACGCGGTAGGCCATTGTTAAATTTCTCATCCATCAACAGTGCCATTTGACGGTCCACCAAATCGGCCAAATTAGCGACGGCGTTTTTCATGCTGTCCATGGCAAAGGCAATATGCCCGCCGTAGAAGTGTCCACCGTGTAGTACATGTTCACCCTCGCCATCAATGATTGGGTTATCGTTGGCACTATTTAGTTCTGTCTCAATAAACTGACGCATGAATGGCAGTGCATCTCGCAATACACCAATGATATGCGGCGCACAACGAATTGAGTAACGATCTTGAAGACGCTCGGAATTACGAGGATGCTGGTGATGATTAAGGTCATTACGGATCCACTCCGCCACTTGGTTTTGCCCTGGATGGGGTTTTACTGCAAATAACAGCTCATCAAAATGGTTAGAGTTACCTTTTAGCGCCAAAGACGCTAAAGCCGTTATACGGCTGGTCACTTGGCTCAAGTATTCGGCACGACGGTAGGCCAAACAGGCTAACCCCGTCATCACAGCCGTACCATTCATTATCGCTAAGCCCTCTTTAGGTCTTAACCGAATGGCTTCTATATCTAACTCCGCAAACACTTCATAAGTGGCTCGACGCTTACCCTTATAATAAACCTCGCGTTCCCCCATTAGACATGCCGCAACATAGGAGAGCGGGGTTAAATCACCGGAAGCCCCCACCGAGCCTTCTGCCGGAATCACTGGCATAATATCGTGTTTTAACAACAATTCGAGTTGTTGTAACAGGCGATAACTGACTCCAGATTTAGCTAAGGCCAATGAGTTTAAACGGCTAGCCACCACGGCTCGAGCTTCTTCAGGAGTGAGCATTCGACCTAGGCCACAACCATGGAAACGGGTTAAATGCAGTGGCAATTCTTCCACTAAATCCAGCGGCACCACCACGGTACAACTGTCACCATATCCGGTAGTGACACCATAAATAGCGCCATCTTCTTCTAACAAACGGTCTAAAAACTCTGCTCCTCGCTCTACTTTGGCGATGTATTCGGCGCGGTCATTTAAGTGGGCAAGTTGCGGCTGTTGACTCAACAAAGCCACCTGTTCAATACTTAAGGCATGCTCACCAAAAATAATGGGTAAGGCGCTTTGTGCTGCTTGCTTGGCATTTTCCAGCTGCGACGACGCGAGATCCATTTGGGTCATCGAAATTATCCTTTAGTCACGGCATCCTGAGAATCTGGACACCAAAAATCGTAAAAATTAAACCATTGCAAAGGATAGCGAATAGCTAAATGTTGCAATTGCTCGGCATATTGTTGGCTAGCTTGCTCAATGCGCTGCTGCCGCTCCTTTCTAGCGGCTCCTAAGTTGTCACTGATTTTATCTAAATACAGGTGATAACGGCCATTTTGTTGCTGCATACAAAACAAACTAAATACCGGACAACGTAACAGAGCAGCGATAATAAAAGGCCCTTGAGGAAACGGCGCAAGAGATCCTAAAAACGGGTGATAATTAACCCGGCCATAACTATCGGCAGGGGTTCTATCAGCGGCAATAGCCACTAGCTCACCACTCTCAACATATTGCGCAAGGCGGATCCCTAAATCTGGGGTAAATTCCGAAATATGTATTAAATTCAACTGCGAATCAGGATTTAATTGAGCTAGCATCTGATTAAATTTATTGGCGTTTTCAGTCAGAACCACCACGTTTATTCGAGTTCGGTACTCAGTCTCAGCTAGAGCTCGGCACATCTCAATATGGCCTAGATGGGAGGTTAGCAACACCGCCCCTTGCTTGGCCTTCAATGCGTCAACGAGTAAGGCCTTGTTGGGGAAATCCACTTCTGCACGTGTCATCTTTTGCGACCATGCATCCAAGCGATTGAGTGAAGCACTACCAAAACTGAGAAAGTGAGCAAAGCTCACCTTCCAACTGGGGACTGCCGGTAAAGGACTGTCCGTCTGAGCGGCCACCTTAGTTAAGAAGGTTTGAGAAGCCTGGCGAGTAGTTCGACCACTAAGGAAGAAATAACTAATCGCTGGATAAAGCAATAATTTGGCAAGATAACGCCCACCTAAGCGATAACTCAATAAGGTTAATTTTAACCCCCACAGGCTGCCGCGCTCGGCCATGGCAGACCAATGGGCTTGCTTATGCTTACGCCATAGTAATTTTGGTGCGCGCCATAACATGCCCAAAAATAATTTGGTGTGCATCTTGCTGATCAGCCAATTATCTTGCCAAGCTCGAAAATGACTTAAACCCTGCTCCGGATAAATAACCTGAGTAGGTAGTTGTACAATATGGGTTCCAAGCCAATAATGACGAACCAAGATTTCAATATCAAAATCCATTCGTTGGCCGACTTTAGTGGAATTCAACAAAGCAACGGTACTGTCCAGAGGGTATACCCGAAACCCGCACATACTATCTTTTAATTGAGTACTTAACGTTTCTATCCACACCCATACGTGGGTAATGTAACGCGCATAATAACGTGACTTGGGGACACTCTCGTCATATTCGGGGACCCCCGTAATCAGCGACAAAGGCCGAGCCTTAGCCTCAGCTAAAAAATGCTCAACATCCGCCAAATCATGCTGTCCATCGGCATCCACCTGCAAGGCGTGGCTATAACCTAACCGCTTAGCCTCACGTAAGCCGGTCATCACCGCGCCGCCTTTACCAAGGTTATGGGGGAGTCTAATTAACTGCACATGGAGGTATTTATCGGCTAACAGCTCTAAGTATTCGGCAATGTTCGCTTCACTACAGTCATCCACTAAAATGACCGGTAAGTTAAGCTGAACAATGGTCTGTTCTATCGCGTCACGGTGATTGTAATTAGGGATCACCACACAAGGTTTAAACATTATCAACCTTTAGCAAAATACGACCGCTACTGTATGCATGTTGCTCGCTGTAAAACTTAAAATGCAGCTTATGGCTTTTAACATCAAAGCGGAGGTAGAGAGTAACCTCATTGCCTGGTTGCATTACATGCTGGTACTTAAGCGCTTCTACTGCTAACACTTGATTACTTGGGGCGACATACTCGGCACCAAACAATACCGCCCAATGCAACTGAGCAAGCCCTGGAACAACCGGTAATTGTGGGAAATGCCCTTGCAAACAGGGCAATTCACTCGACACGACTAAACCCAGCTCCACGTGATCGCCTTCTCGCACTAACAATCTGCCTAGTGGCCGACCAAAATCCTTCATTGAAACAACTCCTTCATCGTTTGCAATTGACGCTTCCCTTGGGAGTTAACCAAGTGCTGATCCACATAACGCCATCGTCTTGGCAAAGTAACGGCTTCAAAGTGCCCAGCCAAATGCTGACGAAGCTGCTGATTTAGTGAAAATTTACCAAGAGCAAGAGCTGCCTTCCCAGTCTCAGTTAATACTACGACCGCCGCAATATACTCGCGCGCTGACTGCAAGGTAAATAAGTCACAGTGTTGCACCCAAGGGTGCGATGACAATACCCCCGTCATCTGCTCCAAACAAACCCGCTTTTCTGCAATTTTAACCACTCGGTCTAGGCGCCCTTGCAAGCTGAAACCATCCGCCTCAGCAGCCACCGCATCGTCCATCTGGTGCCAAGCGTTAGGGTCAAGTAAGTACGGCGAACGAATTTCTAAAGCGGAAGAAGGTGCCGCCATCCTCCATTCAATGCAATAGAAAGGAGTCCAATGGGCTTGTTCTCGTTGATTGCGGTAGGCAACACCACCGGTTTCACTACTACCGAACACCTCATGAGGGGCTTGCTGCCACAATACCAATAAGCGCTCTAAAGTATCGGGTTTCAAAGGGCCGCCAGAACTCACGCAAAACTGAGGAGTTTTTGCCGCCAATTCAGTCTGTAAACTAAGATGGGCCAGAAATGAAGGACTAGATACCAAGCTAATGGGCTGCTCCGCCAAAGCATGATAATCCTCTGGATACCGTAAGGGCTTTACCCGCCAGCAGCGGCGAGCCAATACTGGCCACAATACCGTAAATAACAAACCGTAAATATGTTGATGGGAAACCGTGGTACAAATCAGACTGTGTTCTAACAATGAACCAAACTGACGCTCTAGGGTAGTCACCTCTGCAACAAGTTGCCGCCAGCGTTTAACCACCAATTTAGGTTCTCCAGTGCTGCCAGAAGTATATAAATGCAGTTCAAGTTCTTCAGGAACATCCCCCAGCTCATCAAGCTCGAAGGATTCATTAAGCTCACAGCTTGCACTAGCAAGCTGAACTGGAGCATTCGCAAGACTAACATCTGCACACACTCCATCCACTTTGGGCAATAGCTTTGCGAGAGTTTCAGCTTGCTTATTGGGCGCCAGCACTGGCGTTTTTTCCGCCAACAATAAAGCAAATAAGCAACAAGAAAAATCAAAACTGTCTTCAGCAAATAACAACCATTTTTGCTGTTTCGGGTAAGCACTTAGCTGTTGCCATTTAGCCGCCACTTGCTGCCACCAGAGCTGTTTAGACAATTCCCCATCTCGTTGGGCCACAATATAATCTAAATCTTGGGGAGGAAGCATAATCTCATTCATATTTTGCTTCCAATTGCGTTACTTTTCGATATACCCATTCACCCACCAGCAAAGCAGCCATTAACAGATAGCTGATAAAACCGTTATACAAAGTCCATGTTTTTAAGTCTGCCCCCCAAATGGTCCAGGCGCTCAGGGCTGCGTTTAACATGAAAAATACACACCAAATTTTTGTTAACTTTATGAAATAAGGACGAGCCGTATCAGCGATCGGCTTCGGCCCTAAACGAGCGAAACGCTCTATCATTGGTTGGCGTTCCCGCAAACTGAGTGAAAACACCAGCAATAGCAACATATTCACGAATAGGGGATAGCATTTAAACCAAGCGGGTTCCTGACGAATGAGCGCAAGGCCAGCTAGGCCTAAACCTGCAACGGCAAGCCATTTTTGCTGTTTAATCACACCTCGTCCGTGGCAACTCAATAGCAGCCTTAGCGCAAACAGCACAGCAATGATCGCGGCGATCGCATAACTAGAGAAAGAGCTTAAACCAAAGTAAATAATAAACGGATAGGCCGCTAAAGCGGCCATCACAAGCACTTTTACTACAGCGCTCATTTGATACTAGGCTGCATCGCTAACTAACTGCTCTAGAGCGTCGATAACATCCGTAACTGTGCGCACCGATTTAAAGTCATTTGGCTGAATTTTCTTACCCGTAAGCTGTTGTAGCTTCACCACTAAGTCCACCGCATCGATACTGTCTAAATCAAGATCCTGATATAGATTAGCTTGCAAAGAAAGTTCTTCTTCAGGCACTTCAAATTCTTTAACCAAAATGTCTTTCAGGGCTTGGTATATTTCATCTCTATTCATAATATCTACGCCACTTGTTGTTCTGATTCAATAAACTCAGCTAAAGTGCTGACGCTAGCAAAATATTTTTTGGTATCTTCCGAGTTAGCATCAAGCTTGATTTTGTACTTTTTCTTAATCGCCAACCCTAGCTCTAAGGCGTCAATCGAGTCTAAGCCCAAACCATCAACGAATAGAGGCTCTTGGCTTTCAATATCTGCAACCGTGATATCTTCCAATTCCAAAGCATCAATGATTAATTTTTTTATCTCCTGCTCTAATGCGTTCATTGGCAGTTCAGTTCCTTATAAAAATGTTGCTGTAAATGTCTAGTTATAGTTCGCGCATTCTTAGCGTCGCTGGTCTCGGTCAAACAAAGTTGTCGAGTTGTAATCGGATCGCCGACCACTAAAGAAAAGTGCGGTTTACTCTGCGGTATCGCATACCAAGGTTCAGATTTAGTTAAGGTGGTTGGCGTAACCCTAATCGTTACAGGTAAAAAATCCACCGCACAACGTAGCGCAATATTGGCTGCACCACGTTGCATTCTTAATTCCTCTCCTGGAGTTGTGCGAGTGCCTTCAGGAAAGATAATTAAACTTGCCCCTTTGTTTAAATTTTGTCCACAAGCCTCTAATACCACTTCGGGTTCGGCATTATTCTTGATATACCCCGCAGCAGAAATAATTATCGACATACAAGGGTTGCGCCATAGACTCTGTTTAACAATACAACTGGTTTCAGGTAGATGGGCGATTAATAACACCACATCAATTAACGAAGGATGGTTAGCAATAACCAATTTCCCTGCCGATTGCTGCAATTTATCAGAATGTTCAACTGCCACACTAAGCACACCCAGCATGCGCATCATGGCAACATAAGATCTGAAAATTTTATGCACCAACAGTTGATTTCTGGTTTGCTTATCTTTGGCAGGAATAAGCCGCAAGACAGGAAACAAACTTAAAGACAAAGCAATCCCAATAACACCAAAACTAAAAAAAGAGAAGGCCGTCATTAACAAACGCCAATAATAATTAATGACTTGCCTCATCAATGCGCCTCCAAACCCAGTTTTGAGTTCCCATAGAACAAGTAAATTGTCTGCTTGACGAGGACAAGGCAGTAATTAACTGATTGGCTAAATGGCAAGAAGCGGAGTTAAGTTCACTTTCGCTTGGTTCAAAGCACACCCCCCACCCGGCATCAGCCGCCTTCACTAAACAGGCAAAAGCCACTGTTTCTTCGGGTTCATCGGCATAGCTGCGATATATTTCGGGCAAAGGCTGATCAACATATACTAACAACACTGTTTGTTGATAAAAGGCGCTTTGGCTATAAGCTTCGGCAAACGCCATGGCTAGGGTGTCTTGTGCACTGGTGACCACGGTGGAAGGAGCCGTGTTACCTTGACTGATCGAATAAAGCCCACTCGCCGTATTATAGACCGACTGACTAAATTTAGTGGGCGACAGTGGCGAGGAGTCCACTAAGTCGAGTAATAAATCAACAGTTCGGTGCAGTTCGCCATGACGCGAAGCAAACACACTTCGAAACATGCCCTGCCCCTCTGGTAACAGATCCAGCACCACTCTCAGTGCCATTTTGCTTAACAAGCTATAACGGCGTCTCTGCATCGGCGGAATCTCTGGAAGCTGGGGCGCATCCGCAGCATCTTCTTTAGCTAACCAACTGGTCCAATTTTCAATTTTAAAAATAGCTTCCATACTACAACTTAAACTACGAGCGAATAATACTTGAAGCCATCATTAGTGACCCTCCCATAATTCTCGCTATTAAACTACATTCTTACCAATAAATACATCGCTAACCCACTAATCAAACCTTACTTTAAAGCGATATAGTCTTCATAGCGATAGACAAGGCATAACCTTCTGGTGCCGCTAGGTCTTTTATTAGTAACTTATCGTATACTTGCTCTCCTACCACTGGCAGATCTTTCATCGTCCTTGGGCGTTGACAAGCATAGACCTTCCACGCCGCCTCCTTTCTCGTCCACCACTGGTAAAATTCAGCCAAGTCAGCCGGACAATGAGGCTCATCTGCATGTTTAATTTGCTGCCATAACTCAGCAAAAGGTCGCATTTTATGCCTTTCTATATCAACCCCACAAGGCTGCGTAGAAGCCATAGCCACTAGATAATCACCACTATGACTAAGGCTTAAGAATACGCCATTCTTAGAAGAGTTTTCCCAATAAGGTTGACCGTGAGGCTGTCTTTTTATATCACTTGCCTTTACGGCCTGAGGGATAAGGGAAGCTACACATTCGGCTAATAACTCACTTCCCAATCGACGCAATTGCTGTCGTTTTAAGGGAGAGCGAAATGAGCGAAGTAATAACTTATAATGACACACAATACCCACCACCCAAGTTACTAAATCTGCTATTGTATGACATCTTCAAAGGAATTTAGCTAGTCAGAGGCAAGAGCTCATTATCCCAAGTCAAAAAAAAAGCAGTTAAGCCAAATCTTTAGGCTTATTACGTAAAAACTGCTCTAACTTGGCATTTAAACTGACATTATTCTGACTTAAGTTGCTAATGTCTTGATGTGCCTCTGCTATCTCTCGCTGCAATTGTTGGTTGTTTTGTCCACTCAATTTGAGCTGAGTCTGCAGCTCGTTGATTTGGCTTTGCATGTTGCCGCTGCCAATTTGTGCATCCAAGATTTGCTCATCTAAATGACTTAATGCTTGTTTGGTTAAACTATGCCCCTGTTGCTCTTTGTGTAGTTGCGCTTCTAGGTTATTAAGTTGCTGCCTCATTTCACTTAACTGGCGCTCCTTTGCCAAAATTCGACTATCAGAATCGGCCATGGCGCTGGTTAAATCGATTTGTGAATTGGCCGCAACCAATTGTTTCTTCACTTGAGCCAACTCGCTCGTGGCGTCAAAGTACTTCGACTCCACACTTTCTAGGCGTTTAGCTAGCTCGGCGTGTTGCTGCTGCGCTTTTTCCAGTTCAGGCAATATTGTCTCAAGTTGCGCTTCTGCGCTTCGATTCACCGTATCTAGTGCTTGTTTATCGCCCTCTAAGGTTGTCACTTGCTGACTAAGCTGCTGTTGCTGTTGCTGTAACAGCGCAATGGTTTTCGCATCCTTCGTGCCACGCTGCTCTAAGTTGTGAATTTGCTCAACTAGCTCAGCTTCTCGCTCAGCGGCTGCTGCTAGGGTTTTCGCCTGTTCAGCCTGTTGATGGGCCACTTGCTGGCTTTGCTCTAGCTGTTGATTTAAGTTCTCGATTTGCTGAACCAAGCCTTGCTGTTCAGTATGTTGCTGTTGGTTTTTCTCGCGCAACTGGGCTGCGTCTGCTTCGAGCTGCTGCTTGGTTTTAACCAATACCGCCATGCGTTCATTCAATTCGCATTGCTCGTCACTCAGCTGACGAGTTAAAGCGGCTTCTTGCTCTTTAGCAGTCGTCATCTCTTGTAACTGACGACGCAAGCTTTGCTCTAATTCAGACTGCTGCTGTTTCGCACTTTCACCGCTTTGTTGATAAGCCTTTAGTTCATCTTGTAAACCGGCCAATTGTTCCGTTAGGCTGTTTTTTTGTTGCTCTAACTGTTGGCATTGTTGCTGACTGTCCTGTAGCTCTGTTTGGCTTTGCTCAAAGGCTTGCTGCAGTGGCAACTGAGACTGCTTAAGTTTATCGAGCTCACTAAATAACTCACTGGTTTTGGCTGCGGCGTGCTGCAATTTAAGTGCTTGTTGCTCTGCTTCTTGCTCGCTTAACACTAACTGCTGCTTGGCTTCGCTCAGTTGCTGCTGGTGCTCTGCCATTAGTTCGCTACGTTGGTTTTCCCATGTCTGCTGTTTTTGCTCGCAAATACGCTTAATTCGAGCCTCTGTCGATTGCTCTAACTGAATAAACCAGTCATTTAAAGAAGCGGCAAAACCATTGGGAAGTTGAGCAATGGCATAGTGCTGTTGATAGCTTTTATGTAACAACTTCTGCCCCAAGCTTATGGCTTGGTTTAACAACTCTTCCGAGGGAGGTTCTTCGCCATGCTCAATAAAAAACGCACTAACCTGAGACGGCTCCAGCCGCACGCCCTCAGTTAACATCTGACGAACTAAACTTTCGATATTTTCAGCATCCATGACTATTTCCAATCGGGCTTGACTCAAGCTGCCCTATATTACTGACTCGATGAACTATAACGAGGGCAAATAGGCTAAGCAATTAACAACAATTAAAACAGTTAAGAGAATCATATTATTACTTTGATTCACTAACTAAAGCGCTAACAAGCTCGCACTTTGCCCAAATAATCAACAATCCAGTTGTAGCTAATCAGTCCATAAAAATGCCGATACTAACACCTAAAGCCAATTAAAATCAGATGCTTAAAACCAATAAATCTCAGCTTGACTCCCCATTAAAAGGAGGAGGTGCCTGAAAATGATGTAAACTATTAATCTTAGTCATAATTACAAGGTTGCTAATGAGTTTTATAAATCGCACCCTCATTTCATTGCTATGCTTGTTCAGTGCGCTGTCGCCGAGTACTGCAGCCTCCCTGCAACAAAGCCCTTTTTATAGTAATGGCGCTTATTACCAACTCGATAATAAACTGGTAATGGGGCGTATAGAAAACATCGTCTATTCCGACATTCCTCAACTTCAGGGAATAGCGGTTCCAGCCAAAATAAATACTGGGGCCGATACCACTTCAATCCATGCGCTAAATATTCATGTGCAGAGCCAACACCCGCAGTTAAAACACTTAAAAGATGAAGCGCTACTTAAAGCCATTGCCGAACACTTTGGTGATCCCGATAGCGAGTGGTGGTTAGAGAGTTTCGATACCCCCGAAAGAAACATTCAGGCGAGTGTGAGCTTCGAACTCGTTCATCCTCACACTGGTGAACGAATAAAAGTGCAACGGCCTTTAGCTAGATTAAGTGGCATTCAAGGCCGCAGTGACCACGGGATCTTATACCGTCCCGTGGTGGAGCTGCAGCTTTCTGCTGGTGAGTTAAAAGTACCAACCGCAGTTAACTTAACTGACCGTAGCGCTTTTTCTTACCCCATTTTGATTGGCAAAACCTTCTTAAAAAACCATGCCTGGGTTGATTCTAGCTACGACTACTTACAACAAGAAGCGCAAGCCACTGTGCTTGGCAGCAAAGAAACGGCTTATTTAGGTAAGCAAGCACTCGCGATGAGCTTTTCTCTTTATTACCGACGCAGTAGCTTAGATGCACGTAATATAGACCTAGATCTAAAACGCCAACAGGTCAGTTTTGATGTGATAACTCCCCAGCAGCGACAACGGCTCAGTGTGCCGCTGCTCAAAATGCTCACTATTGGTGACAAACAGCATCCTATGGTCAACCTAACACTCAGTTTTGGCCAAACCCGTAAATCTATAGAACTAGTATTACGCGACCGCTCGGCTTTTTCTAGCCAGCTGCGCTTGGGCAGAGAAGCCCTAAATCAACATTTCATGATTGATTTAAGCGCCGAATATCTCAGTGAACAAGGTCTTAGCCAAGCGATTGACTATAAACCACAAGCATTGATGATG
>QGCX01000049.1_pt1 | contig 31566 bp, 30 predicted proteins | sample 4708031 | NCBI WGS metagenome assembly QGCX01 (sample SAMN08941163, study PRJNA450518) | Sediment metagenome, whole genome shotgun sequencing project. | reverse complement strand
GTAGCTGGTTCTGCCTATACCGGAGAAATGAAAAAAGGTATTTTCTCTGCTCTTAACCTTATCCTTCCAACCGAAAAAGAAGTTCTTCCAATGCACTGCTCCGCGAATGTTGGAGAGGATGGAGATACTGCTATTTTCTTTGGACTATCAGGAACGGGAAAAACCACCTTGTCGGCAGATCCAGACAGAAAGTTGATTGGTGACGATGAACATGGGTGGACCAAGGAAGACACTATTTTTAATTTTGAAGGAGGATGTTACGCCAAGGTAATTGATCTTACCGAAGAAAAAGAACCCGATATTTACCGGGCTATCCGACCCGGGGCATTGTTGGAAAATGTAGTGTTTAAGGAAGGAACAAAGGAAGTGGATTATTTTGATAGTTCCATTACCCAAAACACAAGGGTGAGTTATCCTATTTTTCATATCGACAATATTCAAGAACCTTCTTATGCATCAAACCCTAAAAATATCTTTTTCTTAACTTGTGATGCATTTGGGGTGTTGCCTCCGGTATCCAAATTGACGCCCGGCCAAGCAGCTTACCATTTTATCTCTGGTTATACGGCCAAGGTTGCTGGAACAGAAGCTGGTATAACTGAGCCCGTTCCATCGTTCTCTGCGTGTTTTGGAGAACCGTTTATGCCTTTGCACCCAACCGTTTATGCTGAAATGTTGAGCGAAAAAATGAAAGCTTCAGGTGTTAATGTTTGGTTGATCAATACTGGATGGAGTGGAGGACCTTATGGAGTAGGGTCCAGAATCAAGCTTAAATATACAAGAGCGATGATATCTGCCATTCTTGAGGGCAAACTGGACGATGTAGATTTTGATACGCATCCAATATTTGGCCTATTTATGCCAAAATATTGTCCAGGCGTTCCAACGGAAATTTTGGATCCGATGAATACTTGGTTACAAAAAGGAGCTTATGTGAGCAAAGCGATACAATTGGCACACTCGTTCCACATCAACTTTGACAAGTTTGCAAGTCAAGCTTCAGAAGAAATTATGAATGGAGGTCCACTGATCGATTCGCATCACAGTTTGACTGAACATCTTTAAGAATAAATATAGTGAACGACAGAAATAGATTTTATATAGAAAGCTTAGGGGCGCCTAAATTTAAGTCGCCCCTAGAGCTAAGTACACTAAAAGGGGATCACATATTCGATTTTATCAGGGAATCTGATAAGTTGGTTTTTGATCTCTCCATGGAGCATTACCAACATTGTTTAGAAAAAGGCGAGGAGCCACTTTGTTTGGAGAAAGCGGGCCCAAGGCAAGACCTATTTTTTGATTCCGAAAATACAACCGCAGCAATTGTTACTTGTGGAGGGTTATGCCCTGGAATCAATAATGTGATACGAGGCTTGGTTATGGCTTTGCATTATTTCTATGGGGTCAAGAAAATTATTGGGGTACCTTATGGTTATGAAGGCCTTAATCCTGAGAAGGGCCATGAACTTGTAGAATTGACACCGGAAAAAGTAAAGGATATCCATCAATTCGGAGGTACTTATTTAGGCTCCTCCCGAGGTGCGCAGGATGTTTCTGTAATGGTCGATACACTGCAAGATAATAAGGTGGATATGCTATTTGCCATTGGAGGTGATGGAACTTTGAAAGGCGTAAACGCTTTGGGAGAGGAGATTTCCAAGAGGAATGCCAAAATCAGTGTAGTGGGAATCCCAAAAACAATTGATAACGATATTGATTTGATAGATGAATCTTTTGGTTTTGAAACCGCTTTTGATGTTGCCAGCCCCATTATACGCGATGCACACAATGAGGCAACTGGAGCCTACAATGGAATTTCCATTATCAAATTAATGGGAAGGGATAGTGGTTTTATTGCCGCTTCGGCCGCTTTGGCCATGCCCGTTGTAAATTTTGTCCTGATTCCAGAAATGGATTTTTCTCTTGATGGTGAAGAAGGTTTTTTAAAGGTGTTGGAAAAACGTCTGCAAAAGAAAAAACACGCAGTTATTGTGGTCGCAGAAGGTGCTGGACAACAACTTTTCGAAGACAGAAAGATTGTGAAAGATGCATCTGGAAATATTCAGCATGAGGATATCGGGATTTTTCTAAAGGAGAAAATCGCCGAATATTTTAAGGGTAAAAGCCCGGTGACCATAAAATATATCGATCCAAGTTATATTGTGAGATGTGCCCCGGCAAACTCCAGTGATAGTGTATTTTGTAGTAGGTTGGCCTATCAAGCAGTACATGGTGCCATGGCAGGGAAAACTAAATTTGTTGCCAGTAGGGTCAATAATCGTTATGTGTATGTGCCTATTTCCGAAGTCACTAAAAAGAGAAAAAAAATAGACCTGGAAGGAGAGTTTTGGTTCTCAGTTTTACAAAGTACGGGACAACCCTTCTCTTTGGGATAAATAGGTAAAATTTAAACTGACAATTGTCATTAAATTTTATCTTTAGTAGTTATAGATTTGAATATAATCAAAACAATAATCATGGAAGTACATGTTCAATATCAAAAAATGATGACTAGTGAATCATTAACCGAATTGTTAATGAAAAAGCTCGAAGGTTTGGAAAATAAGTACAACTGGTTGATCAAGGCCAATGTACTTTTTAAAACAGAGAATGATAAATCCGGAGATGGCAAGATTTGTGAAATCGAACTTAGTGCTCCAGGTCCAAGAATCTTTGCCAAGTCCGATACGGATGATTTTGAAAAGTCCATGTCCAAGACCATAGAGGATTTGAGAAGGCAGCTTGAGAAAAGACAAGCTACATTTTCCACACATTAAAAGATAAACAAGATCTATACTGTGCATCAATCAAAAAAAAATATAGTGATGAAATCAAAATTAATAGCCATAAGCATGATACTCCTTATGGGGTGTTCCTCGACCAGATTGGTAAGTACCTGGAAGAACCCAGATATAGTGCTCTTTGATGCTTACCAAGTGCTCGTTGTGGGTATGGTACAAGACGACAATGCCCGAATGGAGTATGAGACCAAGTTTGTGGAAGCCTTGAAAGAACAAGGTGTGGATGCGGTGCGCAGTATGGATCTTTTTGATGTGGAATTCACTACCTCAGAACGATCTGAAGAGGAATTGGAAGAAGTAGAGCAACAACTATTGGATAAGGGGTTTGATGCTATTTTGTTCACCAAGGTTGTGGGTACTGAAAATCGAAGGACATTTAAGGAGCATATAAATGATGTGGACAAAATGTTCATGAGGTTTACCAACGATTATTTGGAGCACCAAGAGATTTACTACGACCCCGAATACTACGACACATTTAACATATACCACTCAGAGACTTCGCTCTATTGTATATGTGTTGGAAAGGAAATAGAGTTGATTTGGAGAGGAGAGGTCGATGTTACAGAGCCTGCCAATGTAAACAAGGCCATAAACTCCTATATCAAGCTGGTTACAAAATCAATGGGAGAAGAAGATGTGATTTTCTAGGAAGAGAGACCAATGGCTTCCAATACACCTAAAAGGTCTAAAGCAATTAAAACTGGAATTGCTATTAATATCACGATCAATATAAAAACCATGACCCGCAAAAAACCGACCATGAGTTTGTTCCCAATGCTAATTTCATCTGCCATAAAAGTGTAATTTCTATCAATTTACGTAATTATTTGCGCATTCACTATAAAACTAGATACACTATTCGACTAAAGGATGTGTTTTTGGTATGTACTGTAAACCAACTAATTTGATTTTTCTTTTTTTCTGCTGAGCAGTTTACCCAGCTCTTCCAAAGAGATTCCTTTGGTCTCTGGCATCATAAAAATCACCCATAATAATTGGAGTACCATCATAACCGCAAAAAAGATAAAGATAGGCCATGGGTTATCTTTAAAAATTCCTATTTCAGCATCTAAAAAAGTAGGGGTCAGTAAAGTAATTAAAGCGGCGAAAACCCAATGTGTTCCTGTCCCCCATGACTGCCCATAGGAACGGACCTTATTCGGAAATATTTCAGAGATAAAAACCCATATCACTGCACCTTGTCCAATAGCATGGGAGGCAATAAAAATCAAAATAAAGGTAAGAAGTAACACTGAGCTGGCCCCTGAATAAAAACACCAACCCACCATGGCCAAACTTACAATGTAGCCAATGGAACCAATGTACATTAATTGTTTTCTTCCCAGTTTGTCAATCAGGGAAATTCCCACAAAGGTGAAAATCAAATTAATTACCCCGATGGATATGGAGCTGAAGAGTGATTCGCCAGAAGCAAGGCCGGCACGTTCCAAGATTTCCGGGGCATAGTATAGTACAAAGTTAATTCCTGATAGCTGATTGAAAAAGGCAATCAAAAAGGCCAACATCAAGGGCTTGTTATATTTTCCCGAGAACAAGCTTTCTTTCTTCTTTTCAGTAGTATCAAACAGAGCAACTTTTATTTGTTCTAGATGAACCGAAGCCTTGTCTTTTGCAATCCCAAGTAGCGTAATGGATTCTATCACAATAGCATCTGCATGGTTCTTCATCAACAACCACCGTGGACTGTTAGGTATCTTAAACACCATAATGGTGTAAATCAAAGCTGGAAGCCCCTCAATGCCCAGCATCCAACGCCAAGCGATGTTCTCATCAAATATAATCCCAATAAGATAATTGGAGATGAAGGCAATCAAAATCCCAAAAACAATATTGAACTGGTACATGGCCGTTAGCCTACCCCGTGTTTGGGCGGTTGAAATTTCGGAGATATAAACTGGTGCAGCAACTGAGGAAGCTCCTACACCAACCCCTCCAATAAATCTAAAAAGTGAAAAACTAAAAGGTTCGGGAGCAAAAGCCGAACCCAGGGCAGATGCAAAATAAAGAACTCCTATCCAGAACAAGGTTTTTTTTCTTCCCAAACGATCAGTGGGAATACCACCGAAAAGCGAACCCAAAACTGTACCCCAAAGTGCCATGGACATAATAAAAATGCCGTGGAAGGTGAAGATGGAATCGCCCAAAAACCAATTGGTGTCCCATATTTCTTTTATGGGTTGGTTGGCACCTGAGATTACAACGGTATCAAACCCAAATAAAAAGCCCGCTAGGGCCGCCGTCAATGAAATCCTAAAAATACGCTTGTCCATGCTGGATGAATTTTGCTAAAGCTAACCAAAATTTAGATAATCTTGGAAATATGCTGCATAATCAAATTGGCAGCACCTCGATTGGAATTGATATAGTTTGAGTTGATTTCTCCGATATTTTTGATGGAAACGGGGTTGTCTAGTAGTTCGCTCATCAAATTGTTAAAACTACCTTGACTGGAAATAGGTATTATGCCACCCTCTTTAACAAGGTCCTTTGCTTCCTTGAATCCTTCAAATTGAGGTCCGATGATGATAGGGATTCCAAAAACTGCAGGTTCCATGGTGTTGTGCAGACCTGTAGCAAAACCACCGCCCACATAGGCGATATTGGCGTAACTGTAAATTTTGGTCAGCAAACCAATCGTATCTACAACAAGTATATCGAACTCCTTTAAATTTTGACTTCCTATTTCGGAATATAGAATGGTTCTTTTTTGCAGGACAGAGGTAATCTTTTCAATATGGGCAGGTTTTATTTCGTGGGGAGCAATCACAAACTTCATCTTTTCTTTGGTATTGTTGATATGGTTGATGAGTAACTCCTCGTCCTCAGGCCATGTACTTCCGGCGACTAAACAAAGTTGATTGTTTTTAAAACGGTTCATGAAATCCAATTGATTGTTTCGTTTCAAAATTTCAGAAACTCGATCTAATCTAGTGTCACCACCAATTGTTGCGTTATTGAAACCAATCGATTCCAAAAGCTTTTTGGATTTTTCATCTTGAACAAAGAAATGGGAAAATGTATCCAGACTCTTTCGCATAAACCTACCATAGGATTTAAAATAAATCTGTCTTTTGGAAAAAATGGCAGATACCAAAATAGTTGGAATCTTTCTTTTTTTGAGGTGATAGAGGTAATTGGGCCATACCTCATACTTTACAAAAATGGCCAACTCTGGGTTGATGAGGTTTAAAAAACGCTTCACTTTGGAATTGCTATCCATGGGAAGATATACCACCACATCAGCAACTGTTGTATTCTTTTTTACCTCATAACCCGAAGGTGAAAAAAAACTCAGGACAAGTTTGTGTTCAGGGTACTTTGTCCGTAATCTTTCCAAAATGGGTAGCCCCTGCTCAAATTCGCCCAAAGAGGCCACATGCACCCAGATTGATTTACTGTTCGAAGCGATTTTCTCTTTCAATATGGGAAAGGAGTTCTTCCGACCTTTTACGAACAATTTTATCTTGGCATTAAAAAGCGCAACCACTTTTAGGCCAACCCAAGCAATGTTAATCAGAATGTTGTAAAGAAAACGCAACGGCATCATTTTTCGCTAAAATACATTCTTTCGGTCAGAGACCATTATGGCATCTTAATTTCTTAATTTTGACGTATTAATTTATTCGGATGAAAAAAATACAGATGGTTGACCTAAAAGGTCAATATGAAGGTATAAAAACCGAGGTCAATGCGGCCATTTCAGAAATCTTGGATTCTTCAGCATTTATAAATGGTCCGCATGTAAAGGCTTTTCAAAATGAATTGGAAGAGTATTTGGGTGTAAAACATGTAATTCCGTGTGCCAATGGAACCGACGCTCTTCAAATATGCATGATGGGTCTTGGGCTAGAGCCTGGTGATGAAGTGATCACTGCCGATTTTACCTTTGCTGCCACAGTTGAGGTGATAGCTCTTTTAAACCTTACTCCTGTGCTAGTAGATGTGGAACCGGACACTTTTAATATTGATGTAAAAGCTATTGAAAAGGCGATTACTCCCAAAACAAAGGCTATTGTGCCCGTACACTTATTTGGACAATGTGCCAATATGGACGAGATTATGGCATTGGCGAAAAAGCATGATCTATACGTAATTGAAGATAATGCGCAGGCCATTGGTGGGTCTTACTATTCCAAAGATGGTACAAAACAAAAAGCAGGGACTATTGGTCATGTTGGTGCAACATCGTTCTTCCCATCAAAGAACTTGGGTTGTTATGGAGATGGCGGGGCCATTTTTACCAATGATGATGACTTGGCCCATATCATCCGAGGTGTCGTTAATCATGGAATGTACGAAAGGTATTATCATGATGTGGTTGGAGTGAACTCCCGTTTGGACTCCATCCAAGCTGCTGTTTTGAGAGCGAAACTACCTAAACTAGATTTTTATAATCAAAAGCGTTGGGAAGCTGCTTCAAAATACTCCAAAGCATTTAAAGGGCAAGAGCATATCGTCGTGCCAAAAATATCGTGTGGATGCGAAATTGAAAAAAGTGTTTGCGATTGTCATGTGTTCCATCAATATACGTTACGAATCACCAATGATAAACGAGATGGTCTGGTGCAACATCTGAACGATAATAGCGTTCCTTGTGGAGTGTATTATCCAGTTCCGTTGCATAAGCAGAAAGCCTATGCGGACGACCGTTACAATGAAGATGATTTCCCTGTGACCAATCAGTTAGTGAAAGAGGTGATTTCACTTCCGATGCATACGGAGTTGGATGATGAGCAAATTAAATTTATCACAGAACTGGTAATCGACTTCGTAAATAAATAATAAATGAAAATACTCGTAACAGGTGGTCTGGGCTTTATCGGTTCCCATACTGTTGTTGAATTGCAAAATGAAGGTTTTGAAGTTGTTGTGGTGGACAACCTCTCCAATTCATCTATCAATGTTTTGGATGGCATTAAATCAATCACTGGTAAAAAACCCATTTTTGAAGAATTTGACTTACGTGAAAAACCAAATGTTCAAGCATTTTTTCAAAAGCATGATGATGTTGTAGGAGTAATCCATTTTGCAGCATCCAAAGCGGTTGGTGAAAGTGTTGAGGAGCCACTTTTATATTACGAGAACAACCTTGGAGTGTTGGTGTATATTCTTCAAGAATTAAAGAAAAAAGGAGAGGCGAGCTTTATCTTTAGCAGTTCGTGCACAGTATATGGGCAAGCTGATACAATGCCGATTACCGAAGCGGCCCCTGTAAAACCTGCGGAGTCGCCTTATGGTAACACCAAGCAGGTGGGCGAAGAGATTATTCGGGATACCTGCAAAGTAAATCAAGATTTGAATGCAATCGCTTTGCGATACTTTAACCCTATCGGGGCCCACCCTTCCGGAAAAATAGGAGAGCTTCCTATTGGAGTCCCACAAAACTTGGTTCCCTTTATTACCCAAACAGGTATTGGTCTACGTGAGCAACTTTCGGTTTTCGGAGATGACTATCCTACGGATGATGGTACCTGTATTCGGGATTATATCCATGTAGTGGATTTAGCTAAGGCACATGTTGCCGCTTTACAGCGCCTTCTGAAGGGTAAAAATGAAAGCAATTACGAGGTATTCAATTTGGGTACTGGAAAAGGAAGTTCTGTTTTGGAGGCTATCCAAAGTTTTGAACGCGTTTCAGGTAAAAAGTTGAATTATAAAATCGTGGACAGACGACCTGGTGACATTGTTCAAGCTTATGCTGATACGAAAAAAGCAAATGAGGTTTTGGGTTGGAAGGCAAAATCCAGCTTGGACGATGCTATGAAATCTGCATGGGAGTGGGAGAAAATTGTTAGAAGTTCAAGTTAAAAAATCTCAAATTGAATTTGTAACGTAAATAGAGTATGCTATCCAACTTTAATACTAGCTTGGAGTTGTTGGAGACTGTTCAGCAAGAGCAACTCTATCAAAAATTATTGCATCAACTTAAAAAGGATTTTGAGTTGGCCAATGTACCCATCAATATTCCTTTGGACATTACTCCCGAGCAACTTAAAAGTACCATCCACGAAAAAATCTATTACTTGATCGCGGAAAAGTTTCCTGAGTACCTCAACCTATTATATGTTGTGGATATTTCGGAGAAAGAAGTTAAAAAGATAGCTCCGTCCGATGTCGTTGATATTTCGGCAGAGGTATCCTTTTTATTATTGAAAAGGGAATGGCAAAAAGTTTGGTACAAGGCCAAATACAGTAACTGACCTTTGGTCAGACTTTCACGTAAATACCTTTTTTGTCCATAATATAACCCACTAGCCAACAAGTAAGGACAATCCACAGCGCAAATAGCAAAGAGCCCATATAACCGCCAGACCACGAGATAAAAACGTTGTCGGCTATCCATCGGTAAAGGGATTCCCCGTCAATATCCACTGCAAAAAGGGTTATGACAAATACCTCTGACAGTAGATAAATAAATAAGGTGTTTTTACCGAACACTTCAAAAAAGTAACTCCAGCTTTTTGCTTTTTTCATATCCAGAACATAGATAAGTGTAGCTATGGCAAAAAGGTCGATTCCGCAGGTGAGTAACACAAAGGAACTGGTCCAAAGTTTTTTGTTGATGGGCAATATAAGGTCCCAGGCCAAACCTGCAAAAATAAGCGCAAATCCAACCATCATCAATTTGGCGACGGTTTCAAAATTTTGACCGTTGTTTTGTATAAATCGTCCAGCCATGTATCCGATAATCACATTTACAATGGCAGGAAGGGTGCTCAATAAACCTTCCGGGTCAAAAGCAATGCCGTTGCCATGGTACATATGGTTAGCACCGATAAGCCATTCATCTACTTTAAGAACTGCATTGCCTGCTAATGTGAGGTCGCCAAAACCAATTAGAATGAGATGGTAGGCCACTAAAAAAATGACACTCAACCAAATGGCAGTTTTGGTCTTAACAAAGTGAAGAATTATGGAGGCAAACATATAACAAAGTGCAATACGTTGCAAAACCCCAAAAACCCGGGTTTCTGAAAAAGGTTTTAACTGTCCGTCATCAAAAAAGGGATACCAGTACATTAAAAAGCCCAATAAAAAGATAATTGCTGTTCGCTTCAACACTTTCTTGAAAAAAGCTGGGTTGCCCATGCTTTCATATTTTTTCATGCTAAAGCTCATGGAATTCCCTACTACAAACAAAAAAGTGGGGAAAACTAGGTCGGTTAAAGTAAAACCATTCCACTCTGCATGGAGCAAGGGCGAAAATGTGGTTGAACCTCGGCCTGGAGAGTTAACTATGATCATTAAGGCAACATCCAACCCCCTGAAAACATCTAAGGAGAGGTATCTATTTTTAAGTTTGGACATGTTTGGTCGGTTTAACTGGTGGTTCAAGTTAAATTATTTTTAGTTTCCTCTGTTAATTTCAGTTAAAAATTTCATTTTTATTGCTTTCAAGTACATTCTGTGATATAGTTTTAAATTTGAATAAGAAATTGAGGGGAATACAAGCATATAAATGCTAAAACCCGTATTTTTGACAAAATTTTCCATAAAGTTTTGGAGAAATAGAACGAATGGACAAATATTCATTTTTAAATGCTGCGCATACTTCATTTTTTGCGGAGCAATACGAAAAATATCTAACGAATCCCGATAATGTTGAGCCCAGTTGGAGGGCTTTTTTTCAAGGATTTGATTTTGGTTTGGAAGGTTCCCTCGAAGATTTGGGAATCGAATCGGACAAAGGCGGAATGGTTGTGCTTTCCAATGGTAGGAAAGTGGAAATGCCCGAGGCGCTTCAAAAGGAGTTTCAGGTAATTCGCCTTATTGATGGGTACCGCTCTCGTGGACACCTCTTTACCGAAACCAATCCAGTAAGGGAAAGGAGAAAGTACACCCCTACATTGGACATTGATAACTTTGGTCTGAAACAAGAGGATTTGGATACGGTTTTCGATGCCGGTAAAATTCTTGGAATAGGACCAGCCTCCCTCAAGGAAATTATACGTCATCTGGAAAGTATCTATTGCGATGCCATTGGGGTGGAGTACATGTATATACGAACCCCGGAACGTATCCAATGGATTCAGGATTGGCTCAACAAAAATGACAATCACCCCAATTTTACCGCGGAAGAAAAGAAAAATATTCTCAGAAAGTTAAATGAGGCTGTTTCTTTCGAAAGCTTTTTGCACACCAAGTATGTAGGGCAAAAACGATTTTCGCTAGAAGGTGGTGAATCGTTGATTCCTGCTTTGGACGTGATTGTTGAAAAAGCTGCGGACCAAGGAGTGAAGCAATTTGTTGTAGGTATGGCCCATAGGGGTCGTTTGAACGTATTGACCAACATCTTCGGAAAGTCGCCAAAGGATATTTTTAGCGAATTCGATGGTAAGGATTACGAAGAAACCATTTTTGACGGGGACGTAAAATATCACTTGGGATGGACCTCTACTCGTGAAACGGACTCCGGGAAAATAGTCAATATGAATATAGCCCCTAATCCCTCTCACTTAGAAACAGTGAACTCTATTGTTGAAGGTATTTCCAGGGCTAAGCAGGATCGTGATCATCAAGATGAAATCACAGAAGTACTTCCTATTTTGATTCATGGAGATGCTGCTTTTGCAGGGCAAGGTGTGGTTTACGAAGTAATTCAGATGGCTCGTTTGGATGGCTATGCCACAGGAGGGACCATTCATATTGTAGTGAACAATCAAATTGGGTTTACTACCAATTATTTGGATGCTAGGTCTTCGACCTACTGTACGGATGTGGGTAAAGTGACCCTTTCACCGGTACTTCACGTAAATGCTGATGATGCCGAAGCTGTTGTTCATGCTACAACTTTTGCGCTGGAATATAGGATGCGCTACAAGCGTGATATCTTCTTGGATTTGTTGGGGTATAGAAAGTATGGCCACAACGAAGGTGATGAACCTAAGTTCACCCAGCCGTTATTGTATAAATCCATATCCAAACATAAGAACCCAAGGGACATTTACGCTGAGAAATTGATCGCTGAAGGTGTGATTGATGAGAACTACCTAAAAGACCTTGAAGAAAAATATAAAAAAGATCTAGAGGAGGATTTGCTGGATTCCCGAAAGATAGAGAAGACCAGGATAACTCCTTTCATGCAAGATGAGTGGGAAGGGTTTAAGCAGGTGACCGAAGAGGTGATGCTGAAACCTATGGATACGACTTACGACCTTAAAAAGTTGGATGCGGTCGCCAAGAGCATAACTAAACTTCCAGAGGATAAAAAATTCCTTAGAAAATTGGTGAGATTGGTGGAAGGTCGCCACAAAATGTATTTTGAAGATAACAAACTCGATTGGGCCATGGGCGAACTTTTAGCTTATGGGTCTTTAATAGAGGAAGGTTATGATATTAGAATGACAGGGCAAGATGTGGAAAGGGGAACCTTCTCCCACAGACATGCTGTCATCAAAACGGAAATGCATGAAGAAGAAGTAGTGTTGTTGAACGAGATGGGCGATAAGCAAAATGGAAAATTCCATATCTATAACTCGTTACTATCGGAATACGCCGTAATGGGATTTGATTATGGGTACGCCATGGCAAGTCCAAAAACATTGACCATTTGGGAAGCACAGTTCGGAGATTTCAGTAACGGAGCCCAAATCATTATAGACCAATACTTGTCATCTGCAGAGGATAAATGGAAACTGCAGAACGGATTGGTGCTGTTGTTGCCCCACGGTTACGAAGGTCAGGGAGCGGAGCACTCATCAGCACGTATGGAAAGATACTTACAGCTTTGTGCCAAGGATAATATGTATGTGGCCGATGTGACTACTCCTGCAAACCTGTTTCACTTGTTCCGTAGACAAATGAAGGCCAAGTTTCGTAAGCCATTGGTGGTATTTACGCCTAAAAGTTTGTTGAGGCATCCAAAGGTACATTCCACAAAAGAGGAGATGGCCAAAGGAGGTTTTCAAATGGTGATAGATGATGCGGATGCTAAAGCTGCCAAGGTGAAAACATTGGTATTCTGTACCGGTAAGTTCTATTATGATCTTTTGGCTAAGAAAGAGGAACTTGAAAGAGATGATGTAGCTTTGGTTCGTGTGGAGCAATTGTTCCCAGTGCCGGCAAAAGAAATGCGTAGCATTATCAAGAAATACAAGAATGCAGACGACATTGTTTGGGCCCAAGAAGAACCAAGAAACATGGGGGCATGGAGTCACATGTTGATGCATTTGGACGAGGCCAAACAGTTTAGGGTAGCATCCCGTAGATTTTATGGTGCGCCTGCTGCAGGTAGTGCCGTGCGTTCAAAAAGACGTCATGCCCAAGTATTGGACTACGTTTTTGACAAGAGTAAGGATAATATGCAAATAAGATAATACAAGTATAAACTATAACAGAATGGTTTTAGAAATGAAAGTTCCCTCACCAGGGGAATCCATTACAGAGGTAGAAATCGCCGAGTGGTTAGTAGAGGATGGAGACTATGTGGAGAAGGACCAAGCCATAGCCGAGGTGGACTCGGACAAGGCAACATTGGAGCTTCCTGCAGAGGAGAGCGGAATTATTACCCTTAAAGCTGAGGTGGGAGACGCCGTAGCCGTTGGTGAGGTAGTTTGCCTTATCGATACAAGTGCCGAAAAGCCCGAAGGTTCATCGGATGCATCCGATAAAAAGGAAGAAACCAAGAAGGAAGAACCTAAAAAAGAGGCTCCCAAAAAAGAAGAGCCTAAAAAAGAAACCTATGCTTCTGGAACTCCCTCGCCAGCAGCAAAGAAAATATTGGATGAAAAAGGAGTTTCCGCTTCATCCGTATCGGGTTCCGGTAGAGATGGTCGTATCACAAAGGATGATGCTGTAAAAGCAGTGCCATCTATGGGAACCCCAACAGGTGGTAACCGTGGTGAAAGTCGTTCCAAACTATCCATGTTGCGTAGAAAAGTGGCCGAGCGATTGGTTGCTGCAAAGAATGAGACCGCGATGTTGACCACCTTCAACGAAGTGGATATGTCCGCAATCTTTGAGTTGCGCAAACAATACAAAGAAGAGTTCAAGGAAAAGCACGGTGTAAGTCTCGGATTTATGTCCTTCTTCACCAAAGCGGTTATCCGCGCCTTACAAATGTATCCAGCTGTCAACTCTATGATTGACGGTAAGGAGATGATTACTTATGAATTCTGCGATATCAGTATTGCAGTTTCTGGACCAAAAGGATTGATGGTTCCCGTAATCAGAAATGCAGAAAACTTGACCTTCAGAGGAATCGAAAGCGAAGTAAAACGTTTGGCCATCCGTGCCAGGGAAGGTGAAATCACTGTGGATGAAATGACGGGAGGTACTTTCACTATTACTAACGGTGGGGTGTTCGGTTCAATGTTGTCCACACCGATTATTAACCCACCGCAAAGTGCAATTTTAGGGATGCACAACATTGTGGAACGCGCCATTGTTAGAGATGGAGCCATTGCTATTGCACCTGTAATGTACGTAGCACTTTCTTACGACCACAGGATTATTGATGGCAAAGAATCGGTTGGGTTCTTGGTCGCTATTAAAGAAGCATTGGAAAGTCCAGAAGAATTTTTGATGGACGAAAACGTGAAAAAAGCGTTGGAACTATAAATAAATAATACTAGAGCGAGTTGTTCTCGACTGCGCTCGAACTGACAAATGCCTTTACTTTTTTAAGTAGAGGCATTTTTTATTGTAGTCAATTACGGCCTTACCTTTTTTAAGCACATCGGCGCCAATAATTCCATCCACGGGCAATGCATTGTGAGCGACCAAAGCTTGGTTAACGTGAGTGAGATCAAAGAGAACAACCTTCTGCTTTTTCTTTTTCCAATCCCCAATTTGGATTTTATTTTTATTGGAAATCAGGGTTTCCATTTCTGTGGCGCCTGCCCCCGCAGCTTTAATGTCTGTTGCTTCGGAAGCCATTTCAAAAAACTCGATTTTATCCATTCCAACGCAGGTGTTGGATGCTCCGGTGTCCAAGATGAATTTCCCCGTTATACCGTTGAGGGTTGCCACGAGTTCAAAGTGGTTCGTTTCGGTAAATACCAAAGGTATTTTAATGTAGTCTTTGGATTTGAGGAATTTTTTGAGTGATGCCATATGAAAATATGCCCTTGAGGGGCTTTAATCAGAAACAAAGTTTTGGGGCGTCTAAGATAAGTCTATTTTTGCGTTATGAATATTTTCAATTTTAAGAAGATTGCCGTCTTAATTCTTTGCATTGCTGTTGCAATTTCCTGTGGTCAAAAAAATAGGGAAATTGATAAGATTCAAATTGCTGAAGACTATATTGATGCCTTAAATGCATCAGATTATAATCAAGTGGTTGGATTGTTTTTGGACAGTATACGGTTTAACGAGATGGATTACATAAGAACCTATGCCAAGGAAGATTATCGTACCCTATTTCAATGGGACTCGGTATTTGGTCCAAAATATAAGATTTTGGATTTAAGAGAAGATGGTGAAAATCTTCACTTGAAGGTGTCAAAAGAGTGTGATAGGATTCTTTTTTTGCAGGACAGCCCATTTATCACCCATGAAATCATGAAAATTAAGCAAGGTGCGATACAAAGTATTGACATTGTCGAATATGTTGATTTCAATGATTCCTTATGGGCTTCTAATCGTGAAAATTTGGTTTCATGGATAGATAAAAATCATCCAGAGTTGAATGGATTCATTTTTGACCAAACCAAAGAAGGAGCATTAAAATTCCAAAAAGCCATGGAATTGTATAGGAACAAGAAGGATTCAATGCCCGTTCAGGAAAATATCAAATAGTAAAATGATTATAACCGATACCCATACCCATTTATATAGTGAAGCCTTTGATGAAGATAGAGATGAAATGATGCAGCGTGCCCTGGATGCCGGGGTGGAACGTTTTTTTATTCCTGCTATCGATTCCACTTACACGCAATCCATGCTGGATTTGGAATCTAATTATCCTGAAAATGTGTTTTTAATGACAGGATTGCACCCGACCCACGTAAAAGAAAATTATAAGGATGAGTTGGCCCATGTGGAAGAATGGCTATCCAAGAAAAAGTTCTACGCGGTTGGTGAAATAGGGGTGGACCTGTATTGGGACAAAACCTTTTTAAAAGAGCAACAAGAGGCTTTTGCCTATCAGATTCAGTTGGCGAAAAAATACCATTTGCCGATAGTGATTCATTGCCGTGATGCTTTTGATGAGGTGTTCGAAGTCTTGGAACAAGAAAAGGGAGATGACCTCTTCGGGATTTTTCATTGTTTTACGGGAACCTTGGGGCAGGCCCATCAAGCCATATCTTATAATATGAAGTTGGGTATTGGGGGAGTGGCTACCTTTAAAAATGGCAAAATTGATAAGTTTTTGAATCAAATCGACCTCAAACATATTGTTTTGGAAACCGATGCGCCGTATTTGGCACCGACCCCTTATCGCGGAAAACGGAATGAAAGCTCCTACATAGTAAAAGTGTTGGAAAAACTATCGTCTATATATGGTAAACCCGAAGAGGAAATCGCGGAAATTACTACGGCAAACTCCATGGAAATATTCGGAATCTGACCTATGAAAAAGAAAACCAACATATTACTGATCTATACCGGGGGGACCATCGGGATGGTGAAGGATTACAAAACAGGTGCGCTCAAAGCGTTCAATTTTGATGAACTCGTCAAAAATATCCCTGAACTTAAACAGCTGGATTGTAACCTGAAAGGAGTTTCGTTCGAAAACCCAATCGATTCTTCGAATATGAATCCCGATTACTGGGCGGTTATTGCATCTATAATTGAAGAACATTATGGGGATTATGATGGTTTTGTGGTGTTGCATGGTAGCGATACCATGAGTTATTCTGCGTCGGCACTTAGTTTTATGTTGGAAAATCTGGAAAAACCGGTCATTTTCACTGGGTCCCAACTGCCAATTGGGGACTTACGTACAGATGCCAAGGAAAACCTGATTACTTCTATTGAAATAGCAGCCCTTCAGAAAAAAGGGAAGCCTGTGGTGCAGGAAGTGGGATTGTATTTTGAGTATAAACTATATCGAGCCAATCGAACCACCAAGATAAATGCGGAACATTTTGAGGCGTTTGCCTCTTTAAATTATCCGTCATTGGTTGAATCTGGGGTGCATTTAAAGGTGCATCACAACTATTTATTAAAAAAAGTGACCAAAAATAAGTCGCTTCAAGTCCACAAAAAGATGGATAATAGGGTGGCGATTTTAAAATTATTTCCTGGGCTTAACCAAAATGTACTCCAATCCATGTTGAACATTCCTGATTTAAAGGCCCTTGTTTTGGAAACTTACGGTGCAGGTAACGCTCCAATGGACGATTGGTTTTTGAATGAATTAAAAATTGCCAAAGAAAAAGGATTACACATAATTAATGTGACTCAGTGCTCGGGAGGAAGCGTTTTTATGGGGCATTACGAAACCAGTGAAAAGCTTAAGGAGATGCAACTGGTTAACGGCAAGGATATTACAACCGAGGCGGCTATTGCAAAGGCGATGTACCTAATTGGGACAAGGGTTCCCGACAAATTGTTCAAGACAATTTTCGAGACGCCACTTCGCGGTGAAATGGTGTAAAATTAACGCTTCAAATTTCTATAACTAATTATTTTTTTGTTTATTGGTCGCCCTAAATAAAACAATAGAGAGGTGGCCGAGTGGTCGAAGGCGCACGCCTGGAAAGTGTGTATACACCAAAAGTGTATCGAGGGTTCGAATCCCTTCCTCTCTGCAAGGTATTTTAGTTTTTCTATTATAAAATTTTTATATCTTTAACATTATTAACTAACTAAATTTAAGTTTAAGTAAAATGAAAAAAATATCCTTTACTCTGGCTGCTGCCGGAATGTTTGTGATGGGAACTACAACTGCATCTGCAGCAATGTTGCAAGAAGAAGCTGAAGCCAGCAAAGGTTTCACCCAAGTATTGAAAGAGCAATTTATCCAAGGGGGTCCTGCCTTTATGGGTATCGTACTTCTTTGTTTGATCTTGGGATTGGCTGTAGCCATCGAAAGAATTATTTATTTGAATTTGGCAACTACAAATTCCACTAAGTTGAAACAACAAGTTGAAGACGCTTTGGCTTCTGGTGGTGTTGAAGCTGCTAAAGAAGTTTGTAGAAACACAAAAGGACCTGTTGCTTCTATCTATTACCAAGGTTTGGATAGAGTTGATGAAGGAATCGAGTCTGCTGAAAAAGCTGTTGTTGCCTATGGAGGTGTACAAATGGGTCAATTGGAGAAAAACGTTTCTTGGTTGTCTTTGTTTATCGCTATTGCTCCCATGCTTGGATTTATGGGTACGGTAATCGGTATGATTGCGGCCTTCCAGAAAATTGCAGCGGTAGGTAACTTGAGTGCTTCCTTGATTGCAGGTGATATCCAGGTGGCGTTGTTGACTACTGTATTTGGTTTGATTACAGCGATTATCCTTCAGATTTTCTACAACTATATTATTGCTAAAATCGATAGTATCGTAAATGACATGGAAGACAGCTCAATTGCATTGATTGACATGTTGGCTGCCCATAAAAAATAATTACGAATTAAAAACTATCGAGAATCATGAATAAAATAGTAAAAATATTACTCATCGTCATCGGATTGCTTGCAGCCGTGCTTTGGTTCTCTCTTCCGTCTGCCGATGATCCAAATGCCATTAATAGTGGTTCAATGAACTTTATGTTCATTATTATGTATATCCTATTAGCTATTGCTGTTATTACGTCATTAGTTTTTGGATTGGCAAAATTGTTCACCACTAAAGGTAGCATTAAGAAAGCCTTGTTTGCTATAGGCGGATTGGCCATTGTTGTGGCTATATCCTATGGGCTTTCATCTGATAATATGGCTGTGGTAGAAACAATGTCCGAAAGAGGAGTTGAAACCACGGAAGGAACTGTGAAAAACATTGGAATGGGATTGAATGTATTTTTCATCCTAACCGCACTAGCTGTGGTCCTAATGGTATTCCCAGGATTGAAAAGAATGTTTGTTAAGTAAAAAAGTTGAATTATGCCTAGAAGAAAAGGAGCGCCGGAAGTAAATGCCGGCTCCATGGCGGATATTGCCTTCCTCTTGCTTATCTTTTTCTTGGTGACCACCACCATTGAAACAGATGCAGGTTTGGATCGTATGTTGCCGCCAATTGAGCCGCCAGATACAGATGTTATAATTAAGCAGAAGAACATTTTTACTGTTAATATCAATAGAAATGGTCAACTTTTAGTTGAGGATAATCTAATGGAAATTAAGGATTTACGAGAAGCTGCCACGGCATTTTTGGAAAATGGTGCAGACGGTACTTGTAGCTACTGTAAAGGTAGAAAGAATCCTTCCTCATCAGATAACCCAACAAAAGCGATTATCTCATTAAAAAATGACAGGGAGACCAAGTACAGTACCTATATTACCGTTCAAAATGAATTGGTTGGTGCGTACAATGACTTGCGTAACCGAGAAGCACAACGTCTGTTCGGTAGGGATTTCACCAAAATGGAAGCAGAATATCTTAATCCTGAAACCCCATCAAGCGTAAGAGATGAATTGAAAGATAAAGTGAAACGTGTCCAAGATATGTTCCCGCAAAAGCTTTCAGAAGCAGAAACAACAACCAATTAAAAACTATTTAATATGGCTAAGTTTACCAAAAAGAAGGATGGCGATTTGCCAGCGGTGTCAACAGCTTCGTTGCCAGATATCGTTTTCATGCTATTGTTCTTCTTTATGACCGTAACCACTATGAAAGATAGTTCGTTAATGGTTGCCAATACCCTTCCCAATGCTTCTGAAATAAAGAAGTTGGAAAAGAAGGATCGTGTAATTTATATTTATGTAGGAACACCTACACAAGAATATCAAAAGGTTTTTGGTACAGAGCCTAAGATTCAATTGAATGATAAATTTGCCAACGTAGACGAAGTTGGTACATTCATATTGGCAGAACGTGCAAAGAAACCCCAAGAACTTCAAAATGTATTGACTACGGCTTTAAAGGTTGATAAAGACGCGAATATGGGTCTTATCACTGATATTAAGCAACAATTGAGAGAAGTTAATGCCCTTAAAGTGAATTATACCACTTATGAAGGGGATGCTTTTAACAATCTACAGTAGCCAATAGCTTAGATTTAGTGGGAAACGCCTCAAATTTTTAATTTGAGGCGTTTTTTGTTTAAAACAAACACATCATGTTTCGTATCATATTTCGATTAGGACTAGGGGCAGCTATGTTGCTATCAGTTCCTGTTTTCAGTCAAGTCACTTTATCTGATGGGCAACAAGTGGATGATAGATACTTGGAAGATCAATTTTATATTGGAGTTGGCTATAATGTTTTAGTTGATAAACCGGATAATGTTGCACAACGTAATCTTTCCTATAATTTACAAGTTGGCTTTATTAAGGATATTCCATTAAATCGAAAAAGAAATTTTGGGATTGGTTTGGGATTGGGTTATGCCATAAACTCCTATTATTCCAATTTGATGGCCACCGAAGAAGCTGATGCGGTCTTATATGAAATAGTGGATGAATCCAATTTTAATAGGAGTAAGTTGGCCACTCATGCCATTGAACTCCCTTTCGAATTAAGATGGCGCACTTCTAACGCCGAGGATTATAAGTTTTGGCGAATCTATGCCGGGGCCAGATTGGGTTATGTTTTTTCCGGTAGGTCCAAGTTGGTTACAGAAACAGGTAACACTACTTTTTCCAATCCTGATATAGAAAAGTTCCAATACGGACTTACATTGAATTTCGGGTACAATACATGGAACATTCATGCCTATTATGGTTTAAATACTTTACTCAAGGAAGGAACTACCATTGAGGCCGGTAATCCTATTGATTTTAGGGTTCTTAGAATTGGATTGATATTCTATATCCTATAGCCAGTATTTCAAAATAATCAACTGGGAGCAACAGCCAAGGAGAAAGCCTATCAAAAGTTCGTTTTTGGTGTGTGCTTTAAGGTATAATCTTGAAGTAGCCACCATCCCCGTAAAAAGCGTAAATAGGCTGATTGCAATGGTAATATTGATTTCAAAATGAATACTCAAGGCAATCATAAAGGTTAGAATACTTCCCATGCCCAAAAGGTGCATACTCGTCTTAAATTTTAAGAATAATAGAATAAGTGTAGCGCTAGTAGCTGTTAGCAACCCTGTAAAATAGTAAAAGAGCTCGTTTACGTAATTATTTGGTATTACTTTATATAGAATCATCAAAAAGATGATACAGCTTATATAAAGAGGATATTTTCGTTCTTGTATGGTTGGTAAAAATATAGAACTGATTACCCCCAAGTTTTTCAAGATCAAAAAAAAGATGATGGGGATAATTACGGTTAGTATAAAAATAGGAAGTATGTTCCCGCTTTGGGTTTCCAAAGTACTGTAAGGGGCAATCATAAAATAGACGATCGTACCTCCAATTGGTATGAATAATGGGTGGAATAGGTATGAGATGATGTGGAATATATGGCGCATCAAATTTCCTTTCTTAACCTTGCCACTGGTATGCCAAGCTGTTCCCGATATTTGGCAACGGTTCGCCGGGCAATAGGGTAGCCCCTTTCTTTTAGAATTTTGGCTAATTTCGCATCGGTAAGGGGTTTTTTCTTCTCCTCGTCCCGAATAACGGTTTCCAGAATCTTTTTTATTTCCTTGGTGGAAACATCCTCTCCTTGCTCATTCTTCATGGACTCGGAAAAGAAATCTTTTATCAATTTGGTGCCATAGGGCGTATCTACATATTTACTGTTGGCTACCCTTGAAACCGTGGAAACATCCATATCTATTTTGTCCGCGATATCCTTTAGAATCATGGGGCGTAATTTTCTCTCGTCCCCGGTCATAAAATATTCCTTTTGATATTCCATAATGGTGCTCATCGTGATAAAAAGTGTCTGCTGCCGCTGCTTTATGGCGTCTATAAACCATTTTGCCGCATCTAACTTTTGTTTGATGAACATCACCGTGTCCTTTTGGGATTTCGACTTTTCCTTGGCATTTTTATAGCCTTCCAGCATATTGCTGTAATCCTTGGAAACATGAAGCTCTGGAGCATTTCTCCCGTTTAGGGTAAGCTCCAGTTCGCCATCAACAATTTTAATGGAGAAATCGGGCACAATGTGCTCGATCATACGGGTGTTCCCTGAATAGGATCCTCCTGGTTTTGGATTGAGTTTCTCTATTTCTGAAATGGCCTCTTTGAGTTGCTCCTCGGAAATGTGGTGTTTCTGTATAAGCTTTGTGTAGTGTTTTTTTGTGAAATGATCAAATGACTTTTCAAGAATACTTATGGCCAGTTCAACAGATGGTTTCTGCTCTTTTCGTTTTAGTTGAATGATCAAACATTCGTCCAAAGATCGTGCGGCTACACCTGGTGGATCCAAATCTTGAACAATCTTAAGAATCTCCTCGATTTTCTCCTCTTCTACATAGATGTTCTGTGTGAAGGCAAGGTCGTCCATGATGTCTGCAAGCGGTCTGCGTATATAGCCACTTTCATCCACGCTGCCCACTAAAAATTCTGCAATGGCCCATTCTTGGTCGTCCAGATAAGCAGTGTTCAGTTGATTGATCAAGTATTGGTTGAACGATGTTCCTGCAGCATAGGGAACCCTTTTGTCATCATCGTCCGCACTATAATTGTTAGCTTGTGTGCGGTAATCGGGAATTTCATCGTCGCTCAGGTAATCATCAATATTGATTTCCTCGGTATCAATGCTCTCATTATCCCCGGAATCATCATATGTGTCGTCGTAAATATCATCCAAAGCATCGGTTTCCTCTTTACCACTTTCCAAAGCAGGGTTTTCCTCCAGCTCTTGTTTTAACTTTTGTTCAAAAGCCTGTGTTGGCAATTGAATAAGTTTCATGAGCTGAATCTGCTGTGGAGACAGTTTCTGGGAAAGCTTAAACTGTAGATGTTGTTTCAGCATACGGATTGATGATTTACAATCTTACTTTCTTAAAATAATAAAATCAAATTAGAACTCTGCATTCTGCGGTGTTCTAGGGTAGGGGATTACGTCCCTTATGTTCCCCATTCCTGTGGCAAATTGTACCATACGTTCAAAACCTAGACCAAAACCACTATGTACTGCAGTACCAAATTTCCTTAGATCCAGATACCACCAAAGTTCTTTGGCATCTATATCCAGTTCTTTGATTTTTTGCTCCAGCACGTCCAAACGCTCTTCCCTTTGGGAACCTCCAACTATTTCACCAATTCCAGGGAAAAGTACATCCATGGCACGAACAGTTTTACCATCCTCGTTCAATCGCATATAAAATGCCTTGATATCTGCTGGGTAATCAAAAAGAATTACGGGGCACTTAAAGTGTTTTTCTACTAAGAAGCGCTCGTGCTCACTCTGCAAATCTGCACCCCATTCATTAATAGGGAACTGGAACTTCTTCTTTTTGTTCGGCTTACTGTTCTTTAATATATCAATGGCCTCTGTGTAAGATACCCTTTTGAAATTGTTCTCGACCACAAATTTCAGCTTTTCTATCAATGCCATTTCGGAGCGCTCGTTTTGAGGCTTGGTCTTTTCTTCGTCCAAAAGGCGTTTCTCTAGGAATTCCAGGTCATCTTGGCAATGGTCCAAAACGTATTGGATTATATATTTGATGAAATCTTCCGCAAGGTCCATGTTGGCATCCAGATCAAAGAAGGCCATCTCGGGCTCGATCATCCAGAACTCTGCCAAGTGACGTGATGTGTTGGAGTTTTCGGCCCTAAATGTGGGTCCAAAAGTGTATACTTTGCCCAATCCCATGGCGTAGGTTTCTGCTTCCAACTGACCTGATACGGTAAGGTTGGTCTCTTTTCCAAAAAAGTCTTCGGAATAATCCACTTCACCTGCATCATCCAATGGTGGTTTTTTAGCATCCAAAGTAGATACGCGGAACATTTCCCCGGCACCTTCGGCATCGGAACCTGTGATGATGGGAGCGTGCATATAGTAAAACCCGTTTTGCTGAAAATAGCTGTGAACAGCAAAAGAAAGTACTGACCTAACTCGCATTACAGCGGAAAAGGTGTTGGTCCTCACTCTAAGGTGTGCCTTTTCCCTTAAAAACTCCAACGAATGTTTTTTAGGTTGAATAGGGTAGGTCTCTGGGTCGGCAGTTCCGTGCACAAATATATCTGTAGTCTGGATTTCCACACTTTGTCCCCGGCCTTGGCTCTCTTCTAAAGTTCCAGTTATTTTAAGGGCGGCTCCGGTCGAAATTTGTTTGAGCAAAGCTTCATCCAAATTTTCAAAATCTACGACACATTGGAGATTATGTATGGTCGACCCATCGTTCAGGGCGATAAACCTGTTGCTTCTAAATGTTTTTACCCATCCATTTACTTCAACGGAATCTCCTACGGGTTGCTTTTCTAGCAATTCTTTTATGGAATAAGACATCATTCTAAAACTATCGTAATTTAATTGGTAAAGATAGGTTTTTGATAAAAAACGATGGCAATGGAATGGCCTAATTTATGGCCGTTTCGAACACTATTTGTCCTTGAGGTTGTCCTCGTCCATGGGTAAAATGTCGATTTGTGGTTTTTTGAGCACCTGTTTGTTGGCAATACTTCTTTCTAAAGACAGTAGCAACGATGGCAACAAAATCAAATTCGACAACATGGCGAAAAGCAAAGTGGCCGAAACTAAACCTCCCAATGCTTTGGTGCCCCCAAAGCTTGAGATAATGAATACGGAAAATCCAAAGAACAAAACAATGGATGTGTAGAACATGCTCACCCCTGTTTCACGCAAAGCGGCATATACCGACCTTTTGATGTGCCAACGATGCGCGGTGAGTTCTTGACGGTATTTGGCCAAGAAGTGAATAGTATCATCAACCGATATCCCAAAGGCAATACTAAATACCAGGATGGTAGACGGCTTTATAGGCACCCCTAAATACCCCATAACCCCTGCGGTAATAACCAGTGGTAGTAAGTTAGGCACCAAGGATATGATGACCATTTTAAAGGACCGGAATAGATAAGCCATAAAGAGTGAAATCAATCCAATGGCCAGTGCTAAGGACAATAACAGGTTTTTGACCAAATATTTTGTTCCTTTTAGGAACAATAGAGCTTTCCCAGTCATAAAAACATCGTATCGTTCCGATGGAAATTCTTTTGTGATGGCTTCTTGCAGGTCCTTTTCAATTTCCTCCATACGGTCGATTTTTACATCGCGCATGTACGTGGTCAAACGAGCAGTTTGGCCTGTGCTGTCAACAAAACTTTGCAAAAGATCTGTTCCTTCGGTGGATGACTTTTGAACGGCATTCATAATAAATGTGTTCTCTTGGCTCGTTGGCAGCTGATAGTATTTTGGAATTCCGTTGTAAAAGGCCTGTTTGGAGTATTTCACTAAGTCCACAATAGAAATAGGTCGCGATAATTCCGGAATTTCATCGATTACCGTTCCCAATCGGTCCATTCGTTTTAACGTGGCAGGTTTTACCACCCCATTTTTACGTTTGGTGTCTACCACAATTTCCATGGGCATAATGCCATCAAACTCGGCTTCAAAAAACTGGATATCCTTGTAAAAGTGACTTTTCTTGGGGAGATCTTCAATCCTACTTCCTGTTATCCGCATTTGGTAAATTCCAATAATGCTCAATACCAAAACTGCAACTGTGGTAATGTACACGGCAATCCTATGGTTTCTTACTATGTTCTCCATCCAATTGACAAAAATGTCCATCCACTTTTTATTCAAGTGCTTTAAGTGCTTTGTTTTGGGAAGCGGCATAAAGCTGTAGACAATGGGTATGATCAGAAGGGATAGGATAAAAATGCCTATGATGTTGATGGAGGCTACGATACCAAATTCTCGTAATAAATCACTGTCCAATATGATAAAGGTGGCAAATCCTGAAGCTGTGGTAATGTTGGTCATTAAGGTGGCATTACCAATCTTACTGATCACCCTTTGAAGGGAAAGTGCTTGGTTTCCGTGTTTTTTTACTTCTTGCTGATATTTATTGATCAAGAAAATACAATTGGGAATCCCGATTACAATAATCAACGGCGGAATCAAAGCAGTAAGAATCGTGATTTCGTATTTGAGAAGGCCAAGTATTCCAAAGGCCCACATTACCCCAATGATCACTACGCACATAGAGATAAAAGTGGCCCTAAAACTTCTAAAGAAAAAGAAGAAAATAATAGAAGTAACCAAAAGTGCACCTACTATAAAGAGGCCGATTTCGTCCACAATGGATTTTGTGTTCCAAGTTCGAATGTAGGGCATTCCGGAAACACGGACATCCATGTTAGTCTCTTGTTCAAAGTCATCTACAAGCTCGGCGAGATCATTGAGAATAAACTCGTTTCGTACCGCCGTGTTCATAATATCTTTATCTAGATAAACAACGGTTTGGATGGTACCGGTTTTGGGATTGTAAACCAGATTATCGTAAAAAGGCAGTTCGTTGAAAAGGTGGTTTGTCAGCGAATCTATTTCAGATTTAGTCTTGGGAGGAGCGGCTATTAAGGGCTCCATGGAGAACGTTTGGGTGTCGTTATCCTTAATGAGTTCTTTCAGGTTTTCTAAGGAAATAACATAATCAATTTCAGGAAAAGCTTCCAGTTGTTTACTAAGCGTATTCCATCGGTTGAAATTTTTGGGAGTAAACAAGGCAGAATCTTTGATGGCCAGAACTATGGCATTGCCTTCCTCGCCAAATATTTTGGTAAAAGCATTGTATTGAACACTAGCTGGATGGTCATCGGGAAGAATATTGGCTTCTGTGTTGGAAAAACGCATGTTTTTCCACTGTAGCGCTAAGAAAACGGTAAATCCAACAACCCCTAAAAGAATGAGGATTCTATTACGGAGGATAATTCTTGCGACCTTAGGCCAAAATCCTTTAGTGAGCTTTGCTACCATGTGGGTTTTGTTGGGCGCAAAGGTAAAAAATGATATGTTGTGTTCCTAGGAAAGACTCCTGTCAAAATCCAAGTTTTAAACCTTCATGATCTCGGCCTCTTTTGCGGTCAAGATGGTATCCACTTTATCGCTATAGGAGTTGGTTAATTCTTGTACATCAACTTCAGCATTTTTTAATAGGTCTTCGGAGATATCCAATGCTTTTAATTCTTTGTTTGCATCTTGTCTCGCACTTCGGATGCTCACTTTAGCATCTTCCGCCTCTCCTTTGGCCTGTTTTGCAAGCTGTATTCTTCTTTCTTCTGTTAAAGGTGGAACATTGATAATTACCATTTCACCATTGTTCATAGGGTTGAAGCCTAAATTAGCATTCATGATGGCAGTTTCAATTTCGGCCAATAGGTTTTTTTCCCAAGGCTGAACGGAAAGTGTTCGGGCATCGGGAGTATTGATGTTGGATACTTGGGAAAGCGGTGTTTGTGAACCATAATAATCGACCATTACAGTTGAAAGCATCATTGGGCTAGCTTTACCTGCCCTAATTTTGGTCAATGCTTTTTGCAAGTGTTCAATACTTGCTTCCATGCTTTCTTTTGTGCTATCAAGAATAAATTTTACGTCTTCGTCCATAACAATCAAATTTATAAAATTAAACCAAAGTGTATGCCAAGTTTAGACATTGACCACGGTCCCTATATTTTCTCCAGATACTATTTTCATTAAGTTGCCACGTGTGTTCATATCAAAGACTACGATTGGCAATTCGTTTTCCTGACTTAATGTAAACGCCGTGGTATCCATCACTTTAAGTCCTTTGGAAAGGACATCGTTAAAAGAAATGGAATCAAATTTGGTGGCATTTTTATCTTTTTCCGGGTCCGATGTGTAAATACCATCAACACGGGTACCCTTTAATATAACATCTGCTTTTATTTCGATGGCCCTCAAAACTGCAGCCGAATCCGTAGTGAAATAAGGATTACCGGTGCCACCTCCAAAAATTACCACTCTTCCTTTTTCCAAATGGCGAATGGCTCTTCTTCTAATGAAGGGCTCTGCTACTTCATTGATTTTTATGGCAGACTGTAATCGGGTTTGAACTCCATTTAGTTCAAGTGCACTTTGTAGGGCAAGACCGTTGATTACCGTGGCCAACATGCCCATGTGGTCACCTTGGACCCTATCCATTCCTTGACTTGCTCCGGCAAGGCCTCTAAAAATGTTTCCTCCGCCAATTACAATGGCTACTTCAACACCTTTCTCGACCACAGATTTTATTTCATCGGCATATTCGTCCAATCGTTTGGCGTCTATACCGTATTGTTGTTCGCCCATTAAGGCTTCTCCACTTAATTTTAATAAAATTCTTTTGTAATGCATTGAGAGTTTCTTGAAGTCCGGACAAAAATAATCAAAATTATTTACGGGAAATCATAGAAAAATAAGATATACCCAGAATAAAAGGAATAAAAAAATCCATACATTCTGTAACCTTTTTAAAAAAGTACGGTATATCCTTCAACAGGCCTAAAAAACCAGAAAATTGCAAAACCTAACCGACAATAACTTAATGATGAAAGTAAAGAATGGCGACTTGGATAAGTTGGGCCTGCTCTATGAACGGCATAAAAGAAATCTTTTTGGCTTCTTCTACAATTTGGGGAACAATCCTTCGGTAAGTGAAGATTTAGTGCAGAATGTATTTGTCAGAATTTTAAAATACAGGAAATCTTATAAAGGAGAAGGTTCGTTCACTGCCTGGATGTTCAGTATGGCAAGAAATATCAACTATGATCATCACATTAAGGTTTCAAAACAGGGCATATCCAGGGATATTGCTCCAGAAGATACCGAAATGGGGTCGGAGGATAGCCTAAATGAAGCTATGGAACAAAATGGGAATGCAATTATGTTGAGACGTGCCCTTTCCCTTTTACCAAATGATAAAAGAGAAATTTTGCTATTGAGCAAGTACAGGGAACTGAAGTTGAATGAAATTGCCGAGATACTAGGTTGTTCCGAAGGGGCTGCCAAGGTCAGGACGCATAGGGCACTTAAGGATTTAAGAACGATTTTTTTACAATTGGAAACGACATGATGGAAGAAGGAAAATTTGAATTGGAAGCAATGGATTTTATGATGGGAGCCATGTCCTTGGATAAGACAAGGGAGTTCGAGAAGTTTTTGGATAAAAATCCCAAGTATAAAGAGCGGTATACAGATTTGGTGGATACGTGGAACATGGTTGACGTACTTGACGCTCCGGAACCCTCGGCTAAAATGGACGAAACGTTTTTTGAAATGCTTTCCAATGAAGTGGACAAGAAAAGGAGTAGTTCTATGGGGGGTAATTTTCTTGAAGGATTGTTCGCCACTTTTAGGCCGCAATTGGCATTTGGAATTTTATTGCTGGCCATTGGTTTGGGGGCAGGCTATTATTTGGCGCCATCGATGGGACGAGATGAGCCAACACAAATTTCGGTTAATGGGAATGAAACGGCGGAGGTAAGGCAAAAGTTGGTGTTGACCCTCTTAGATCAACCTTCGGCCAACCAAAGATTGCAAGGGGTAGGCGAAGCCAATAAGTTCGAAAATGCAGATGATATTGTGATCATGGCCCTTTTGCAGACCCTTAATCATGATTCCAATGTAAATGTACGATTGGCTGCTGTTGAGTCTTTGACCAATTATGTGGATAATCCTTTGGTTAGACAAGGTTTGGTGAAGTCCATTCCAAATCAAGAATCTCCAATTTTACAAATTACACTTGCCAATTTAATGGTAGCGTTGCAAGAAAAGGCTTCCATAGAACCTTTCAAGCAATTGCTCAAACAAAAGCAATTGGATACTACGGTAAAAAAGAGAATAGAAAGAAGTATAGAATCGATCATATAGTTTATTTATCAATCGCCCTTTGGGCAAAAATCAAATCACGAACAGTTTAAATTTTTAAAAATGAAAAAACGGTTATTAGTTATGCTATGCCTTTCCCTAGGGATTGGTGTGTGGAGTGCAAAGGCACAACAAAAGGAATTCAAGGAGGTAATTCGAAAAAATATATCTCTTACCAATACATCTGAAAACAGTTTGGTGGTAAAGAATGTATTTGGCTCTGTTACCGTTGAAGGTTATGGTGGCAACGAAGTTGTTTTGGAAGTTGAAAGAATCATTACTGCGGACAATGCCCGCGATTTGGAACAGGGAAAAGAGGAGCTTACACTAGAAGTTGTGCAAGAATCAGATAGGGTCATTCTTTATCCCAATGCCCCGTATATAGAATTTGACAAGGAAAAATTGCGGTATAATTGGTGCAACAATAATGATGATATCCCCTATGAGCATACGTTGAACTTTAAGTTGAAAGTTCCCAATACAGTAAAAATCAATGTAAGTACAGTGAATGATGGAGAATTACTTGTTAAAAATACCAAAGGCGAGTATGTGGAGGCAAATAATGTGAATGGTGGGATTGTCCTTTCAAATATTATGGGAAAAACCAAAGTGCATTGCATTAATGGAGATGTGGATATTTCATATGCAAAAAACCCGAGTATCGACTCTAGATATTATGCATTGAACGGAGACATTAATATTTCGTATCAGGAATCTCTTTCGGCCAAAATTTCTTTCAAAAGCATGAATGGGGAAATGTTCACGGATTTTGACATAGACCAACAGTTTATGAAAACCAATAAAAAAGAGGGCAGCAGGGGTAAACCCAAATATAAGTATGAGACCAGGCCCGTGGTGCAGATAGGAGGGGGCAAAGTTGATTTTGATTTTGAGACTTTGAACGGAAATGTATTCATCAAAAAAATATAAAGGCATGAGAAGAATAAAAAACTTAGCAATTGTTGGACTAGTTCTTTTTACAGGAATAGTATCAGGGCAGAAAAAGGAAATAGATTTATTTGCGGTTCCACTTAGCAGTCCGGGACAAGAGGGAACATTGAAAATTGGTCAAATTAGCGGATCGATTACAGTAACGGGTTATGAGGGCAAAGATGTTATTGTGAAAGTTTTTGTTGTTGAGGGTGAAGAAACCTCGAACAAGACTAAAAATGGTATGAAACGAATTGGAAGTTCGGGACTGAACATTAGTGCCGAGGAAGACAACAACGTGGTTACCATTAACAATGAAGCTTGGAACAGAAGAACAGATTTTGACATTAAGGTACCTTACAACTTTTCGCTTAAATTGAGCACGGTAAACGATGGGGATATTGATGTCCAAAATGTTTCCGGGGATATGGAAATCAGTAATGTAAATGGAAGTATAACCTTGGGCAATGTGGAAGGTGCCGTTACCGCCAACACCACCAACGGGGAGGTGAAAGCAGACTTTAAAAGTGTTGGAAATATAGCCGATATGGCTTTTAGTAGCTTTAATGGCGACGTTGAAGTTATCTTTCCCAGTTCAGTAAAAGCCAATGTAAAAGCAAAATCTGATATGGGGGATATTTATACCGATTTTGATATTTCGGTCGTGGAGAATAAACCTGTAGTGGACAAAAAACAAACTTCGGGTAAATACAAAGTGAAGCTGGAGCAATGGTTGCGAGGTAAAATCAATGGGGGTGGCCCAGAGCTATTGCTAAAGACTTTTAATGGAGATATTTTGATAAAATCAAAGTAGGGAAATAGGTCAATTGTGTAAAAATAAAAAGCCCCTTTAAAGGGGCTTTTTTTATATGGTAATTTCTTGGAATTAACCCAATGCTACTCTTGAGAAACCAGTAACTTCCAAGCTGGAATCTACAGATTTCACGTATTGAGCAACACTTTGCTTGCTATCTTTAATGAAATCCTGATTTACCAAGGTGTTGTCTTTAAAGAAACGCTTCAATTTACCTTGT
>QGCX01000048.1_pt1 | contig 32726 bp, 30 predicted proteins | sample 4708031 | NCBI WGS metagenome assembly QGCX01 (sample SAMN08941163, study PRJNA450518) | Sediment metagenome, whole genome shotgun sequencing project. | reverse complement strand
CAACTGAAAAACATATCTCAGATAGAACATTCTCGTCACCGAAGCTTACATGGCTTTATGTTGAACTTGCTAGGAGGCCTCATTGCATATTGTCTAAAGTCAGAAAAGCCATCACTGAACATAACGAACACCGAAAAAACCAGGCTAATGGCGATGGCTTAAACCGATCTCAGGTTAGTTAAACGGGTGTATATCCTCTAAGCATCACATCATAAACAGGGCGCAACAATGTTGCTTCAAAACGCCAAGCAAGCGCGCTTTCATCCAATGGGTCTACAACTTCGAAGGGTAAGGCCGTTACTGGCAGTAAAGCATAATCGAATTCCCAAAGCATGGCATGACCAACATCGACAATCATTGGGCATGAAGTATAACCATCCCATTTAGCGGCAATTTGTTTCCCGGCAATGATACTGCACAGGTTCTCTGCTACCACTGGCAACTGTGATTTCACCGAGGCTGCGGTTTTTCCTATAGGAGTACCGACACAGTCGCCCAAGCCAAACACATTGGGGTACCGTTTATGCTGCATAGTGAAGTTATCAACATCAACATAACCAATAAATTCTTCAGTATCCGCTAACTCCGACTCGCGAATAACAGGCGGCGTGCTCATCGGAGGTACTATATGAATAAAGTCCCATTCAACCTTCTTGGTAGAGCCACCCTCTTGTGAAAAATAGGCGGTCTTGTTACTGCTGTCTATGCCCGTCATTGTCTGTAAATAATTCGGATTAATCTGACGACGCTGCCAAATTTCTTTTAACTTGCCATCGAATGCTTTAACAGCAAACAGTCTATTCTCAGCGGTATAGTAGTTAAAATCTATCTCATTTCTACGTCCACTTTGAGCGGCGAAGTACTCCACCAAATTGGTCGCTTTCATTGGCGCTCCGGCGCATTTCATTGCCCCGGAAGGACGAGTAAAGACGGCTTGGCCCTTACCCGGTTTTTGAACAAATTGCTGAGCCTGCTTATAGCTAGCCAAGCCAGCTTCCGGACTCAAATAGATGCTGGTAATACCGTCTTTACCGATTAAAGCCGTATCCATCCCCTCAATCAGGTCATAACGCAACTCAAGACCAGTTGATACAATCAGATAATCGTAAGCGATTTTTTCTCCGCTATCGGTAATAACCATGTTGGCATCAGGTTGAAATGCAACCACCGTTTGCTTTTGCCACTTTATATCACTGTCGGTATAGCGGTCTAAGGGAGCAATTACATCATTTTTTGTATCGTAGGTCCCGGCAAGCAATAAGGTCTGTCCGGGTTGATACCAATGAAAATCTCCTGGTTCAATAACCGTAATATGTGCGCCTTTGAGTTTGCGCAAAAGCATGTTGGAAATACCAATACCTCCCGCACCGCCACCAACGATTACTATTTTCGCCTTAGTATCAATTTTATTGATCTCAGTATATCCAATCCCTGTTGCCCCAACGGCACCTAACACCAAGCCGGATTTTAATAATGTTCTGCGTGAAATAGACATTGTCCACTCCTTTCTCATAAAAATTGATAAGGTGAGAAATGACTCAACTCTTATTTCTTCTTTATTTAAAAGTAGCAATAAACACTTGTAATTATTAGCTTAAAGCAGCCATTTTTAAGTGAATATCTACGAAATTGCAGCTATCCAAACATAGCACCCTAATAGCACATATCACGCAACCTTTATTTCAAGTCACACTATTAGTAACGCACCAGCAATTACGTCTAAGTACAGAAACAAGCTCAACTCTTAAAATACCTAGATGGCTGTTAAGGGATTGAATAGCCAGCCGCTTTGATCAGCTCTTGAGTCGATTGGATTTTCAAATAGGTAACAAGCGCCTGCGCTGCAGGGTTGCCTTTACCTTTGTTGAGTAGCACTACATCTTGTTTAATTGGCGAATATAGTTGCTCTGGAACCATCCAGGCTTCACCTTGGCTGACTTCACCATCAACCAGAACTTGAGACAAGGCAACAAACCCTAGCTCAACCGCTCCGGAGCTGATTTGTTGAAAGGTTTGAGCTACCGACTGCCCTTCAACTAACTTCGCTTGTACTTGGGAGTACAGCCCTAATTGCTCTAAGGCTTCTACGGCGGCTGCGCCATAGGGCGCGGTTTTAGGGTTACAAATGCCTAGGTGCTTAAAGGTGTCGCTGTTTAACACCTTACCCTGTAGGTCCACTACATTCGTATTAGGCGACCACAGCACTAACTGGCCTTTGGCGTAACTGCGCTGAGACTCTGCCACGGCTAAACCTTGTTTAACCAATAGACTTGGCCGAACTTGGTCAGCGGCAAAGAATACTTCAAACGGCGCGCCGTTAATGATTTGCGCATACAGTTTACCGGTAGAGCCTACTGATATTTCTACCTTATGCTGGGTATCTTGTTCAAATTGCTTGGCAATTTGTTGCAAGGGTTTGTAAAAGTTGGCTGCCACCGCTACTTGAACAGTTTCGGCAGCACATGAGAAACTCAAGGCAGTAAAACCCATTAGCACGGTCTTCACGCTAAATTTAATCATTACTACTACTCCATAAATATTTACTCAATAACGACATCTAGGTTTAAACAAAACACTCATTATAGCTAGAACACTCTGCGCAGCTAGGCGCACGGCATACGTAATCACCACCTTGCTGGCATAAATAGCGATAAAAGAAGCGCTTCCAGCGCATATTGTTGGTATTCATGGCATGTAGTTTAGGAAAATTGTATTTTAGCAGAGCCCCTAATTCCGCGCGTTCACTAAGGCCTAAACTACGCCATAAGTGGGCTTGCGACAAACAGGCTGTAGCCACAATAATCGCCATTTGCAGCGCATAAGGCGCCTTAGGATTTGCATACTCTACCAGTACATTAGTCAGCTCGTTCCGCTCTTGAGCACGTAAACTAAACACCTCTGCTAATACTTCAGAGCGTTTACGCAGGTTAGCTTTAAACGGTTGCCGCCATAGCAATTCTTGATTCTCTACCTCTCGATTATTTACCGCACGTTTTAGCTCTAAGTAACTGGCGTTATCCAGCCCTAAACCATGGGGTAAAGCAGCATTACCACTGAGTTGCGCTAAAATAATGGTTTTGAACCAAGCACGGTTACGCAACGACATAGGGTAAGTCACCTTACTTAAGGCCTGCTCCCATGCTAGCCCAATATAACTATTGTCGGGTTCCAGCAACTGATGTTCCATAGTTTCTCCTAACTCGAAAAGGCAATCACATTGGGATCTTGCGGCAAACCTGTAAGCGAACCGGGGGGATTAAAGGCTTGGCCTTTAGCGTCCACAATTGCCGTTTCTACTGGGCAAATCTGTGCACACTGCGGCCCCTTACCAAGACTTTCACATTCATCACAGCGATGTTCGATAATGCTAAAATTATTTCCAGCACTGGATACCGCCCCTTTAGGACACACCTCTTTACAGGCAAAACAAGCAATACACGCTTTGGTAATTGATAAGGCCATTATCCACACTCCCCTACACTACAAGATGATGGTTGTTGTTTACGTTTAGCAAGCAGCTGTTGTTGTATCGAACTCAACGCTTGCGAAATGTCGCGCAAAGCATATTGAGTGTTCACTTCAACACCCAGCTCTGCCAATTCTTGCTTTGGCGCTAATCCAACACGGCTACACAATATTTGGTCAAACTGACTTAACACACTTAAATCTTTTTGCTGGCTTTGTGGTTGACATTCTTCACTACCGGAACAGTATTGTTGCCAACTGAGATCAGCCTGCTTCTCTATTTTGTCAGCGCTAACCAAATAGGTAGTAAACGTGTTGGCGTGACCAAAGTGTTGATCAATCAATACTTTGCTCTTACTCGCGATGGCAATATGCAAGGTTTTAGTACTTTTAGCTGCTGAGTTTTCTAAGGCCGCGATGTCAATGTCTTGCCCCAACTTGCCCACCGCGTCGGCACGACATTGTTGGCAATGAGTCATTTGGCTCATACTTTGACCAGCCAAGGCCCGGGCTGTTTCCAACTCATCTTTTGTGGGGCCACGTTGCCCCATTAAGCCAAAGTAAGTTCCGTGGGCGGGGTCAGAAATGAGCGGCATCACGTTATGGATGAAGGCTCCATAACGACCTAACTCTTCTGCCAAGGCTTCGATGTGATGATCATTAATCCCAGGGATTAATACCGTGTTTACCTTAACCAACATATCAGCTTTAATCGCGGCCTCTAAGCCTTTTAACTGGCGATCTATAAGCGTTTGCGCTGCTTCACGACCACGTAAGCGTTGTTGGTTAAAATACACCCATGGGTAGATCTTTTGACCAATACCAGCATCTATGCAGTTAATAGTAATGGTGAGGTGTTTTACCCCTGCTGCAATTAAATCATCCAATTGATCGGGTAAGGCCAAACCATTAGTGGAAATACATAAGTGAACGTCACTATCGACTTTCGTAATGGCTTTTAAACTGGCTAAGGTCGCCTTGGGGTTGGCTAAAGGATCACCCGGCCCTGCAATACCTACCACTTGGGTTTCGGGTACGTGTTGCTTAACTTTTTGAAAACGCCCGGCAGCCATAGCTGGCGACAATAACTTAGACACTACACCGGGGCGGGTTTCATTACTGCAATCAAATTTGCGGTTACAATAATTACACTGAATATTGCACGCTGGCGCTACCGGCAAATGCATTCTAGCATAACGATGGCCTTCTTTAGAAAAACAAGGATGCTTCTCAACCAAGGCCGCTTGCTCTTGAGTTTTGGTATCCTTAGGCTGCTCGCCGAGTGCTTGATTAGTCATATAATGCTTCCCTGTTAAGCTCTTTAATAACTAATTTGCAAACCGCGTACCATTGATCATATTCATATAAAACAATAAGTTAGAATAAACTTGTTTGTTAGGAGTGGAATTTGGCTGTCGGGTTTGTCGCAAATCCGACAGCCAAAGGTTTACATTTGGCGTACGTTAATGTTCATGGTTTGAATACGGTAAGCAATTTGCCGAGGGGTCATATTTAGCAGCCGAGCCGCTTTCGCTTGCACCCATCCGGCTTGTTCTAGCGCGGCAATTACGCGTTCTCGCTCATCCATGTCGGGATTATCAGCTACCGGCTTTTCAACCGGTACTCGTGGCGCAAATTTAGGCCCGTCTAGACCATCTAACACAATCAAATCTTGGTCGATAATGCCGCTTTCACTCATTACCGACGCCCGCTCTAACATATTTTCTAACTGACGCACATTACCGGGCCAATCGTAAGCCATCATCATGCGAATAGCGCTGTCGGTTAATGACAATTCTCGGCGTTGTTGCTTAGACAGTTTCTCTAATAGAAACTCAGCTAAATCAGGTAAGTCTTCAATACGCTCACGTAACGGAGGTGGGAACATCGGCATCACGTTCAGTCGATAATACAAGTCTTCGCGAAAGCGCTCTTGTTTAACTTCCTCTTCAAGGTTGCGGTTGGTGGCGGCCAAAATTCGCACATCTACATGTAAGGTTTGAGTGCTGCCTACTCGCTCAAACTCTCCTTCTTGTAATACCCTGAGTAACTTAGCTTGAAAGGCAGCTGAAATCTCGCCAATTTCGTCTAGAAATAAGGTGCCACCATCGGCCATTTCAAAACGACCTTTACGCTGCTTCACCGCGCCAGTAAAGGCGCCTTTTTCATGGCCAAACAACTCCGACTCTAACAAGTTATCAGGTAAGGCTGCACAATTTAGTTTAATAAACGGCCCTGTTGCGCGTGGCGAGTTATAGTGAATTGCATTGGCAATTAACTCTTTACCGGTGCCCGACTCACCACGAATAAGCACCGTGCTATCCCATTTGGAGACAAGGCGAATTTGTTCAAACACTCGACGCATTACCCTTGAATGACCCACGATGTTATCCATAGAGTAATTACTTCTCACTTTGCGACGTAATCGGTCACGTTCGGCTTGTAACTGATCGGTTTGTACTGCCACATCTTTTGCCAGCAATACACTTTTTGCGATCAAGTTGGCGGTCATTTCTAAAAAGCGGGTAAACAGTGGCAGTTTACTAGGATCGTCCAGTAAGGGCTGAGCGGCCAGCACACCCAACACATCGGTATTTTTTTTAATGGGTACCGCTATAAACGGTAAGTCCAATGCATAAAGATCGAGCTTATCGGCAAAACGTAAATCGTTTGATACCTTACTCAATACGATGGGTTGTTTCTGACTCAATACCGTACCCACAATCCCCTCGCCGGCACGATAACGCACATTATTAGGCATATTCGCTCCGTCCAATTTAGGAGAGTGAACGGTATCTATGGTAAGCATTTGTTGATTTTCTTCAATTAAGGCCAACATCGCGTGCTGCAACATCGCTTTGTCGTGCAATACCTGCAATACCTTATTGACGCTTTGTTTGTAATCTAAACTGTTAGTTAATACGCTACTCACTTCATATAAGGCCGCTAAATGACTTTCGGCTATATGTGTTTCACGCTTAGTTGAATATTCCATTACTCACCTCGCTTATTCCGACCAAGCGGGAGAACAATACGTGCCTTACAACCGCCTAATGATGTACTTTGATACTGAACAGTGCCGTTATGCTCACTAACTACTTGCTGTACAATACTTAAACCAACGCCCCTACAGCCATTGTTGTTGAGTGGTTTAGTACTGTAAAAGGGCTCAAAGACTTTTAATTGCAGTTCTTTTTTAATTCCGGGCCCACTATCTTCTACGGTTATTTCAATGTCCTCATCGATTAACTGGGTACTACAAACAATGTCTCTACGATTTTTTTTGCCGTAATCGATCGCCTCTATAGCGTTGTCAATGAGTTGCTTTAATGCCACCCGTAATCTTGACGGTTGCCCGGTAAAAGTGGGCAAAGTGCCATTCAAACTGAGCTGTAAGGTAATGCTTCGATTCAGCAGGCGCTCACTGCTCATTTCTGTCACCTCGTGTACCAATTGATTAACATTGACTGATTGCATGGGTTCTTGGGCCTGTTGTGGTAGCGCACTTTGAAGCTGGGCGATGGCCGCATGGCCGGCTTCTAAGCCAGCTTGCATAGCGTCGATACGCGCACATTTACTCGATACTCCACAAAACATTTGTAACGCTGCATCAATAACATTAATCGGACCTTGAATTTGATGAATAGCCGCGTGCAATGCTTCTTGCATGCTGTGGAACGCTTCTGTTTCAGCAGTAGAGCGGCGCAGCTCCGCTAGGCGTTGCTGCTCTTGGCGACGACGCTCTCGAGTGACTTCACTCAATGTGATAACCCAATAACGAGCAATTTGGGGCACGAAGTAGTCGTCTACTTCTGAACCGGTAAGCTCAACCGAAGACAAACAACAGGAAAACCAACGTTTAGCCTCGCCACGACCAATCTCTATATTAAAATTATGCCCTTCAGGAAATTCCTCGTAGGCTTGGCCAGCAGTTTTTTGCAGCCGGTTACCCAATTGCCCCATCGCCAAACTTACCGGCTCGTTGCCAAAGTCACTACGCAGGGTTTTATAGGCTAAGTTGTCTAATACTATCTGTTGATTTTCATCCACCAAGGCAATGGCCACCGGAGCAGTGTTAAGCACCGCTTCCACCATGGCTTTTTGGTTGGATGCTTTAGTTTGGCTTTGATGACGTTGACTAATATCTTCATGAACACTCATGTAATGAGTAATTTGACCGTTTTGGTCTTGTAAACCGGTAATAGATAATTGTGCTAAGTAACGTTGGCCATTCTTTTTGCGGTTAATTAGGCGTCCTTGCCAATGTCCACCATTGCTAATGCATCCCCATAGCTCTTGGTATACCGCTAAAGGCGTGGTTTTATAGCTCAATAAAGAATGGTTTTTACCCAACAGTTCCTCTTTACCGTATCCGGTAACTTGCGAGAAACGTTGGTTAACGAACACAAAGTTGGCATTTAAATCACCAATAGACATGGCCATTGGCATTTGCTCTAAGATCTGAAAGCATTGCTCTAGGATCTGCTGTTTACTAATTGGAGTAGGCTGATTAAGCGCCTCTTCCAAGGTAGACCTAATTTGATTCATCATCTTATCAATCCCTTGCATTGCTACATAAAGTGCTGAACACGATAATCCTCAATGCAAAGGCTATTCCCGAGTGATAAGCCTTATAACACGCGGCCTGCTTAGATAAACTTTGTTTGATATACAACAAAAATTATTATGTTATCCATCATTTTTGTCAGGTTTATGACTCAATCTTCGCCTAACTCGACAGCTTGAAAAATATAACAAAAGCCTGCACTGGGGGCGTTTCTCCCTACTTTGGAGCAATTCACCATTTTGGTACATAAATTGTGGTTATTATTCAACAAACGACCTGAGTCGCTTTTCGTTAAACCAAATTAACTAATAAAAAATCCTCAATTTGGTAAACCTGACTTTCTTGTAAAACCTTTATTGATAATTCACAAAACCTGAACAAACGGTCAACAAACTAGAAATTAGTGGTTTAAAGCAAGACCTGAAAAATAAGCCACTTAACAATTTTTGTAGTTGTTAGATTTACAACAAATTTACTTATGTCATACATCACCTTTGTCGGGTCTAGTAACTAAAAACCAACATTCCGTACCTTTTTATACATACATAACTAGCTGTTTAAAAAGGGATATTGCTCACGAAGTATGATATTTCACCATTTTGGTACAGTCCATGCATCGCAAGCTAGCATAGTAAGCTTAACTAAATTTTGGAGTTCCCAGTGGCTGAATATCTTCTCATCTTCATCAGTACCGCAGTGGTCAACAACGTGGTACTCGGTAAGTTTTTGGGCTTATGCCCATTTATGGGGGTGTCGAATAAAATTGACAGTGCTTTAGGCATGGGCTTAGCCACGACCTTCGTACTTTGCTTAGCAGCAGTAGCCGCGTGGCTAATTGAGTCGTTACTGCTGGTGCCTCTGGGAATACAGGTGATGCGCATTTTAGTATTGATTGTAGTCATTGCCGCAGTGGTACAACTGACCGAATTGCTCATTCAAAAGAATAGCCCCGAACTATATCAAGCTTTAGGTATATTCCTTCCCTTAATTACTACCAACTGTGCGGTACTCGGTGTCGCTTTGTTAGTGGTGCAGAACGACATGAACTTTTTGGAAACCTTGTGTTACGCCTTCGGCTCAGCAATGGGCTTTAGCTTAGTGATTGTACTATTTGCTGGCTTAAGACAACGCCTAAAACTGGCTAAAGTACCCGCGGCGTTTGCCGGCTTACCCATTGCCTTTATTACCGCAGGTCTGTTGTCGATGGCGTTTTTGGGCTTTAGTGGCATGGTTAGTAAATAGGAGAACAACGATGATTTTAGTTTCTATATTAATCCTTTTTCTCCTTGGTGCGGGCATTGGGGCACTACTGGGTTGGGCCTCTAAAGCGTTAAGAGTAGCAGGTGATCCACGCGTCGATGAACTTGAAGCTATGTTGCCCGGCGGTCAATGTGGTCAATGTGGCGAAGCCGGATGTCGCCAAGCGGCAGAAGCCATGGTAGCAGGACGCTTGCAGCCGAACTGTTGCCCTCCTGGTGGTAACGCCTTGGCCTCCAGTATCGCAAGCTTGTTGGGTGTTGAGATGGACTCCAATTCAAGCTCAATTCCAGTGGTTGCTTATATCGACGAGGCCAACTGCTCAGGTTGTACTCGTTGCTTCAAAGCTTGCCCCTTCGACGCTATCGTGGGCGCTAGTAAACAAATGCACACCGTAATTAGCCAAGTCTGCACAGGCTGTCGCTTATGTGAAAAAGCCTGTTCACAGGGCTGCTTAAGCATGCAAGAGCAAGCCGAGCAGCTAAACACGTGGCAATGGCCAAAACCCAAGATCGCTTAAGGAACCGACATGTTTAGTTTAAAACCCAAACCTTTCAGCGGCGGAGTTCATCCTAAGGGTTATAAAGAACTGACCCAACAACAAAGCATTAGCCGTAGCTTTGAACCTGACCGAGTTTACTTGGGCATGCAACAACGCAATGGCTCAATGCTGCATTGCCTAGTAAAAGAAGGCGAACAGGTATTTAAAGGCCAGCTTATTGCTAAAGGCAGCAACGAAATGACGGTACCACTGCACTCTCCGGTCAACGGTACCGTGATGGAAATTAAACCTTTTATAAGCAGCCATCCTTCTGGGATTAAAAGCCAAACTTTGGTCATAGCCAATAATGGCGACAACTGTTGGGGTGAGGATTACCCACCCAGTGATTACCTTAATTTAAGCCATGATGAGTTAGTTCAGCGGATCTTAGACGCGGGCGTTGTGGGTTTGGGCGGTGCGGGTTTTCCTAGTGGCATTAAATTACGTTTAGCACGTAAAGCCCATGTTCATACTCTATTAATTAATGGCGGCGAATGTGAGCCCTATTTGACCTGTGATGACCGTTTAATGCGCGAACAAGCAGCCGAGATCATCGCTGGTATTAACATCATGTTACGCGCGGTAGGGGCGACCAAGGCAATGATTGCCATTGAAGATAATAAGCCCGAAGCCATTGCTGCGATGAAAGCAGCCAGTAAAGAATTCAAGGCCTTAAGCATTCACGTGGTGCCTAGCTTATACCCCATGGGCTCAGAGCGCCATTTAATTAAAGCGGTCATGGGTATAGCCATTCCTCCCGGCCAATTAAGTACGGCCTTAGGAATACTTGTACACAATGTAGCTACCGCTAAAGCCATTTACCAAGCAGTGCGCTTTAAACGCCCATTGATCGAACGCGTGATCACCGTATCTGGTGACGCGGTTGAGTCCCCCACTAACATCACCGTGCCAATTGGTAGCTTAGTATCACAAGTCATTGCCGAGTGCGGCGGGTTAAAAGTAGAAGCCAAACGCCTAATTGCTGGCGGCCCAATGATGGGACAAATTTTACCTTCTCCGTTTGTCCCCGTAGACAAAAGCATTGGCGGTCTACTTGCCTTAAGTGAAGACAAAATTAATCAGCGAGAAAGCCAAGACTGTATTCGCTGTGGTAACTGCGTAAAAGTATGTCCCATGGGCTTAATGCCCTTCCAAATGGCAGCTTACAGCAACCAAGATGATTGGGACGGGGCCCGTGAATTTGGTTTGGACTCTTGTTTACTATGTGGTGCTTGTAGCTACATTTGCCCTTCCAGCATTCCCTTGGTGCAATATTTCCAACACGCTAAATCCAATATTAACGCTCAGCGTAGCATGGTGCAGAAATCCAACCTAGCTCGCCAGTTAACCGAAGCTCGTCAACAGCGACTAGCCAAAGAAGCCGCAGCAAAAGAAGCCGCTAAATTAGCCAAAGCGGCTAAACGTAAACGTCCGGCCCGTGCACGTAAATCACAAGGAGACAATGAATGAGCAAATTTAATCCTATTGCGGCGCCGCACACCCACTCTGGTACCTCCACTACCAATATTATGTATTTGGTTGTGTTAGCGCTTAGCCCTGCGGCCCTTTATGGAGTTTGGCTATTTGGCGTGCCTGCACTTACCGTGTTAATTAGCTGTTGCCTTAGTGCCTTAGTTACCGAGTTAGTTTGCTTACAACTACAGCAAAAACACTGGCAACAAGCAGTAGATGGCTCGGCCTTACTCACCGCCTTGTTATTGGCCATGAGCCTACCTGCTAGCACCCCATGGTGGATTGCGGCATTTGGTTGTAGTTTTGCTATTTGTTTGGGTAAACATGTTTATGGTGGCTTAGGCCATAACCCCTTCAACCCAGCCATGTTAGGCCGGGTGATGTTGTTAATTTGTTTTCCAGTAGAACTGACCAACTGGCAGGCAATTTCGATCCCAGAACTCAGCTCAAGCGGCTTAGTATTTAGTCAAGCTTGGATGGGCATAGATGGGGTGAGCGCAGCTACCCCACTGGCCGAACTACAACAACTTAGCCAATGGAAAGACCTGCTATTAGGCCAACACGCCGGAAGTATGGGCGAAACCAGCGCGTTACTTATCGCCTTGGGCGGTTTGTTTATGATCTGGCGCGGCATTATTCGCCCGCATATTCCTTTTGCGTTGTTAATGGGTTTACTGCTTCCTGCCAGTATCGCGCACATGATTAATCCCGACATTTATGCATCAGGCTTGGCACATATTCTATCTGGTGGAGCCATGTTAGGTGCCTTTTTTATCGCTACCGATATGGTTACGTCACCCACTAGCCCGCGTGGCCAAATATTGTTTGGTGTAGGCTGCGGTTTGTTGATCTGGTTGATCAGGAGCTTTGGTAGCTATCCTGAAGGGGTCGCCTTTGCCGTACTGATCATGAATGCCAGCACGCCGGTGATCGACCATTACTTGAAACCAAAAGTATTTGGTAGCCAATCTGTATTTAAGCGTAACAAAGGAGCCCAATAATGAGCAGCACTTGGGTAGAAAAACACATTAACAGCAATGTGTATCAATCAATCTCTTTGGCAATTGCAGTGGGCATTTCAGCTAGCTTATTGCTGGGCTTAAATACCATAACCGAACCGGCCATTGCCGAACGAGTAAAAGAAGACAAACTGGCAGCCATTGACTTAGTCATGCCCGCCGAGAACTACGCTAATGCGCTGCTCAATACCGAGCATAATTTTGCTATAGATGACCGCCATTACACGGTTTATAACGCTTTAGATGAAAACGGCGTGGCCAGTGGTTATGTGGTTCAGGTGAGTGCTAACGGTTATTCCGGTGAAATTAAATTAGTGGTGGGGGTTAATGCTCACTTAAGCATCACCGGTGTACGGGTATTAAGTCATAGTGAAACACCGGGCCTGGGTGACAAAATTGAAGTAGCTAAAAATCCTTGGGTACTCAGCTTTAACGGCAAAAGCTTAAGCAATACCACTACTCGCCAATGGGCAGTAAAAAAAGACGGTGGCCAATTTGACCAGTTTACCGGAGCCACCATTACCCCTCGCGCCGTAGTTAACGCAGTGCACCAAGCCCTGCTTGACTTAGATAGTAAACAACAAGGAAGTTAACATGAGCCAGTATAAAACGATTATTGCTGACGGCCTTTGGAACAACAACGTAGTACTAGGCCAATGTTTAGCGCTGTGTCCCTTGTTGGCGGTTACCTCTAGCGCCACCAACGGCCTAGGTTTAGGCTTAGCTACCTTAGCGGTAATGGTATTGTCTAACCTCATCACCGCTTTAACCAAAAACTATGTCAGTCGAGCAGTGCGCATTCCCATCAATATTTTAATGATTGCCACCCTAGTAACCATTACCGACATGGTGTTAAACGCTTGGGTTCACCCCTTACACAAGGTTCTAGGCTTATTCATTCCCTTGATTGTGACCAACTGTGCCATTTTAGGCCGAGTAGAATCTTTTGCTAGCCGCCAAGCACCTCTACCTGCAATTGTCGATGGTTTAGCCATGGGCATTGGCTTTACTTGGGTATTGGTTTTCTTAGGGGGGATTCGTGAAATTATTGGCTCGGGAACGCTGTTTGCCGACGCCCATATTCTATTAGGTTCGGCATTTAAGGCCATAGAATTTACCGTCATCCCTGACTATCGCGGTTTGCTTTTAGTGATATTACCACCCGGCGGCTTCATTGTCTTAGGCATTTTGCTCAGCTTACATAGGCAGCTACAAAACAAGCTAAGTGCTCGAGCAATAAACAGCAGTGAAAGCGCCAACTGCTGCGCCCCATCAACCCATTAGGAGAAGGCCTTATGTTAGTGAGTATTGCCTATGCCACCCCAGAGCAACAACTGTGCATTAATGTTGATATAGTGGAAGAAAGCAGCGTGATAAACGCGCTGCATCAATCGGGAATTTTGGATCTATGCCCAGAGATTGAGCTAGATAAACAAAAAGTCGGGGTTTTTGGCAAATTTGTTACTTTAGAAACTCAATTGGTGGCAGGTGACAGAGTAGAAATTTACCGCCCCATTACTTGGAAGCCCCCCATCGATGATGATGACGAAGACGATGAATAAGTAGCAAGCCCAGCCAGCAACAGCGAGATTAATGCCCTTTATAGTATTGACTCCATGAAGGGCTTATTCATCAATCTGTCCCCTTCTCTTTGGGCTTAATCGACAGAACCAACATAAATAACTTTATTTTGTTTTTTTACGTTTAACACCTGCTTTCGCTATTCACTCAAGCTGCTCACAACAGCCTTATATAAAGCCGCTGTATGAATGCAAGCAATGCAGCCACCTTGCACAACATACAGCAAACTCAACACAAGAATGACAAACAACAAGCGTGCCCATCACTTAAAATTAGGTTGTTTGGTATTTTTCGATGAACATTTGTTTATACGATTTAGTCTGTAATTCTGATGCTGTTAGCCCAAACCTGCTAGCTAGGGTTTCAAGTTCTACCTTATATTTAGCAAGCATTGATTCTTCATCGGTCATTATGGCGAACTCAGCAAAGTCACCAATTCCCTCTAAAGAATCAACTGTGATATGAAATTTATCAACAAAATAGATACTTCTCATTTTATTGGCTTTCAAAGTGATTTCATAACCCATAGTCTCAAGCATACTCAACGCACTTACTTCATCAGTAATATTAGTAGCTTCGCATCGGTCTGCTTCTGGTCCCTTAACAATCCATAGTTTGATACCTGATGGTTCGATTTTACGAATACAAACACTGGTGTTTTGTGCATATAGCGCTTTATCAGGAGTATCAAAATACCAATCAGACTCCAGGTTATCCTGAAACATAATTTCATGTGGAATATGCTTCAAAACCTCTAAAAAACTAGCTTTCGACTCAAGCCTATACTTGAGTTCTACCTCGTACTTACCGTGAAAGTGATCACTACTCATCTGTAGACTCAAACTAAAAAATAACAGTTTACCACAAGAGGAATGGCCTAGATAAAACAAGGCGCTTTTCCCAGCGTTTTACACCAAAAAACCAGCATATAGAGGCGAGATAGAGAGGCGAGATAGAGAGGCTAAATCCACAAGTAATTAACTTGGATGAGTAATTTAATTTCTTTTACGCTTCTTTGCTGTAACTTCAATTTCTATTTTAATTCTTGGATCTGGGAGTTCAGCAAACCAAGTAGTGTTTGCTGGTTTTGTATTCTTGCAGTGACGACCGATAACTTCTGCGGCCTCTAAGTAAGCTTCTTTGTCTGCAACAATAACTCTTATTCTTACCACATCATCAAATGTCACTTCTGCTTGGGTAAGACACCATTCAATATTTCGGAATGTTTGCTCAACTTGCTCAGTCATACTATCTGAGATAGTCATGTCACTGTAATCAAAACCAGAGCATCCTGATACAAAGACCCATTCATCATCAACTAAAACTCGTGAGTAATTTAATAACTTTTCAAAATCTGAATCTAAAGAAAATCTTTTTTGAGTCATAACATTATTTCGTAGTTTCGGCTAAAAGCCATAACGATATCGTGAGCATGCGCGTTTACCTCATTTGACTAGTGAAAACGCGCACAACTAATCATCTGAATTTAATGAAGAAAATAGAATAAGGCTCAATAGGCTTTCTGGCAAAATGCGCATGTACAATTAATAAACCTATTATCTAATGCAACACTAAGCTAAGTGATTGATGCTACTATTGTAATTTTTACACCTCAAGGCAAAATGCACAAAGATCAAACATTTTTATTTAGTAAAAACTGGAAATTTAAATAACACTGTATAAAAACAGTAAGCAGTAATGCTTTATGTCTTCAACTAAAAGCCATTTTTTCTCAAGCTCACCAGAATATGCGGATGCAAGGTTATTGCTAAGGTGCTTCCCTCCTTTTGCCCATCGCTTTGGATGTAAACTCAATAGAATAGACAACAAGTAGTAAAGCAAGCTCTTAGGCTTTACGTTTTTAGATCAGTGAATAAGGCGCAGGGTGCGAATGGCTTACTGGCGGCTTCTACCTAGGCACAACCCATTACGAATAATTTTATTTATTACAATAATTTATCAGCAAAAACAGATGATTTATAGTGTTTGTTCACAAAAAAAAGCAAGAACAATTTGGTTAATGTGAGGCTCGTTTTGCCGCAAATTTTCTTGTATTTCATTAATACGGTATGAATACAGCTTATCGTTTTAGGTGGGAAGCCATTTCAAACTAGACGGGCTTTTTAGTTAAGCCGCAAGTTAGGGGCGGCAAATACACCACCCCAATAGCTAGCTATAACGCTATACGACCAAGGTTTCTACAACCGGAAAGTCAATTTCGGTACCAAGGACTTCATTGATGTAGTTAGTTAGCGTATTTAATGCCACATGGCCAACAATTTCTACTATCTCTTCGTCGCTGTATCCAGCTGAACGTACCGCTTCAAAATCACTATCAGACAGCTTGCCCCGATACTTAACAATTTTAACTGCAAAACCAATCGCTGCAGCGGCTTTTTCGTCTGATGAAGTACCACGACGGTTAGCGTCAATTTCAGCCTCATCCAATTTTGCCAAGTTGCTACCTAGATATTGATGCGCAGCAAGACAGTAATTGCAGCCATTAGCCTCGGCCACGGCAAGCGCAATACGTTCGCGAGTCTGAGCATTCAGCGCTCCTTGGCCAAGTGCGCCGTTCAAAGCTAAATAGCCTTCTAAGGTTTTAGGACTGTTTGCCACAATTCGAAACAAGTTGGGCACCGTTCCTAAAAGCTTGTTAACAGCTTCCAGCGAAGCTTGAGAAGCCGCTGGTGCAGCCGCAATAGAGGTGGGTGTAGTTATACGTGACATGGGTAACTCCTGTGTTTTTCCTGATTAGAGAACCCAGCATACAATTAACTTAAATAAACATAATTAGAGTGAAATTTAATTCTCTGTTACAATAAATGAAATAATTAACCACTAAATTGGTTATGACTTATGGATAAACTCGACGCAATGCGCGTTTTTGTTGAGGTGACAGAAGCTAAAAGCTTTGTTGCGGCTAGTCGCAAGCTCGATATTTCTGCTCCGGCTGTCACCCGCTCTATTGCTCAGTTCGAAAAAACCTTGGGCGTTCGTCTTTTCAATAGATCCACGCGCCATGTTCGCTTAACCGATTCAGGTAGTCGTTTTTATGAAGACGCCAAGCGAATATTAGAAGATGTTGAGCAGAGCGTAGCAGCAATATCGGGAAGCTACGCCGAACCTAAAGGCGTCTTATCCATTACTGCTCCAGTACTGTTTGGGCAGATACATGTCACCCCTGTTTTAACTGAATATTTACAACAAAATTCTTCAGTATCCGTAAAGGCGGTTTTCTACGACCGGATCAGTAATCTACTCGACGAGGGTTTAGACATTGCGATACGGATTGGCCAGCTTAAAGACTCCAGCATCTACGCTATTCCGGTTGGTAAAGTTCATCGGGTACTCTGCGCGTCGCCGCTATATTTAGAAAAATTTGGAATACCCAGCCACCCTTCCGAACTCGCCAACCATCAAATCATTCAAGCTGCTACAGTAGAACCTTCAACAACATGGCAGTTTAAGTCAGCAACTGGCAAGGCGAGCATAAAAGTAACTCCTCGCCTGCAATGTTCGCAAAATGGCGCGGCAATTGAAGCTGCCAAGCAAGGGCTTGGTATAACCCGGTTAATGTCTTATCAAATTGGTGAAGAGTTAAAAAATGGCTCGCTAATTCGCCTATTAGCTAGCTACCAGCCTGAGCCACTACCGGTCAGTATTGTTCATCTAGAAGGGCGACAAGCTCATGCAAAAATCAGATCGTTTATTGACCTTGCAGTCACTCGCCTGAGGAATAACCCTTATATAGATCATTACTAAGGTTAAATTTGATGTTAATGGTGACCATCAAAAGCCTCGTTAGAGCTGAATGGTTAGGCTGCCAATACCACTTGTATACCCCCCCACTCTTACACTGCTTACAGTTGCATTATCAGTTTCAACAGAGGCAGTAATTAAAGAAGTACAATTCATTGCCCGACCTTGTTCAAAAACATAATCGTTAGTTAAATTAACATGCTCTGAAAGATAACAAGCTAAAGCACCATTGGCGCTGCCTGTAGCAGATTCTTCTGGGATACCAAATAAAGGAGCAAAATTACGGCAGCTTGCGCTAAGGCCACTTTGCGGATCACAAAGCTCAAAAACATGCAGATCAATAACCCTATGCTGTTTGCAGAAAGCAGCGATAAGTTCATCGTCTGGCGTTATTGCATCTAAACATCCATGAGGAACGGGAATAATAACGTCAGCCAGCCCAGTTGAAATCACTTCAATTGGTAACTTAGTGCTTTCTAGCAAGTGACTTTCGATGCCAATAACAGATGAAATTTCTTGGTATGAAAGAGCCGCTATCTTTTTAGGTAATTGTTGCTCCATTATCACCTTACCATCGGCTTCAACCAACACCTCCAACATACCAGCCTTGGTGCGTTGAACATAAGTGCCAGCGGTGACCATACCCTTATTATATAATGCGGAAAAAGTTGCTAGCGTAGCATGACCACAAAAATCGACTTCCCCAGTGGTAGTAAAGAAAGACACCTCATAATCGGCTCGCTTATCACTGGAAACAAAAGCCGTTTCTGAATAGCCTACAGCTTGTGCAATTTTTAGTTTTTGGGCATCTGTTAATCGGTCTGCATTGAGTACCACGCCTGCAGGGTTTCCGCCTTTCTCATTCACTGTAAATGAATTGAGCAAACTAACTTCAATATTCAACTACTCTCTTCCTCTGTTATGCCTGATTCACCAACCAATAAGTAGTTGCTGTTTTGTTTAGTAAAACAGCAACTACTATAGAGTTCGGGATATCGCGTATGGCGTGTATTACTGGTACTGTGTGTACAAGTCGGTGATGGACGGAGACTTAGACAAACACCAATTTGTAGGGAATTTAATCTCTGGTTGTGACTCAACAAGCTGTTTCGCCTTGGCTGAATCAGACGTTTTACTTACCACGGCCAATTGGTCTAATAGCTCCATCTCTTCGCTATTTTGTATCGGGCTTACATACTCTTGCAAGATACCCCAGCCGGTATCCCAAGCCAGCAGCTCAATCTTATTTAATGAAAATAGATCTCGAATCAAGTTGCCTTTAATAAATGGAAAACCTGTGATATTGAGAATGCCAAAATTTTCTGGTGACGCTTTTCCTGAGCGACACCATTGCCACGCTTCTCCAGCATAAATAAAGCGAGAATGAGGGACATCAATAGGCTTAAAATCAATATTAAGCGTTTGCAAATGAACTTTATCAAGCTGAGCATCAACCATGACCCAACGGTTCTCCTCGTCACTCCAATACTCACATATCCAATGGTCTTCAAAATGGTCTGGTGTGAGATAAGTTGCAAAACCACAACGGGTGCGCGAAGGAATCCCTTTCGTTCTGAGAATGGCGCATAAAATTAATGAAAAATCCCGGCAAATACTAACAACCCGATGTTGAGCTTGCCTCGCTTTATTTAGAGGTACTTCAGACTTGGAAACAGCGATATCAAGAATGTCTTTTGTAGACCTTGCCTGCATTTCAAAAAACTTTGCAGAATCCTCTATTTGGAAATCATATTTATCTAACCAATAAGCGTGAATGAGCATGTTGTGCACGAATTCGCAGATTCGTTCTATATCATCTGGTAGCCCATCAATAGATGAATTATGAACACCTAAATCAGTGAATTGACTAACATCTTTATAAAATTGGGTTTCCATTGGCGTCCTCAGAAATACACTTCCGCTGTGAATAAGCCTTGTTAGCTTAGCCTAGTAGCACCCAAAAAATCTAGCAGTAACATTTTTGCTACAACGGCGACAATAACAGCAAATTGAATTCAGTAAACCAAGCCCAACACCTTTCCAAACAGCAATGAAGATTTGATTCACTAGAATCGATGCCAGGAGATAAAGCCATATAACATAAGATTGCTTAATGAAACTTTATCTACATTAAGTTCCTCATTTAATTTTTTATCGGCTGTTAGCATGTTGGACATTTAAAGCTTACAGCATTGATAAAAACACTAAGCAAAAATTGTTGTTTAGTATTCGAGCTTACTTTGATTGCTTTGCAATGCCTCTTTTTGTTTCACGTATATTAGCTGTTCAACATCAAAGCCTTTCTGCTCTGCCAGCCGTTCAAACTTGTCTATGATGGTTGGGTCTGCTTTTGGCGAACGCGATAACAGCCATAAGTAGTCATGGTTGGGGCCTGACACAAAAGCATATTGGTAGTTTTCCTTATCTAGTTCAAACACCACATATGAGCCATAAAATGGTCCGAAAAAAGACACTTTCAAATAGCCTTGATTTGGGCTTTCAACAAAGTATGCTTTACCCTCAGCTTCTTTCCACTCTTTATCCTTTTCTGAGTAGCCTCGATTTAACACTAAAACACCGCCATCTTTACGCAATGTATATTCGGCTGACACCTGGCTCAGACCTCGTTCAAATGAATGATCCAAGCGGGCTATTTCATACCACTTACCTAAGTAATTATTTAGCTTAAAATCGCTAACGGGTTTTATTGTGTCAGGCATACCCAAACAACCACCTAACGACAACAAAACAATAAGCTGAACTATTTTTTTCATAAGTTACCTCCATAAAGGCTAATGCAACAACTACAAGTAACGACTTCTGCAAACCATCATACAAGCCATTTCAAATAGCTTAGGATAACAACAATTTTGCCAGAAGCAGCCAGACTTTATTTAGGAACCGCTCTAGAATCATCGTCTACTTGGGTGCTGACTATCTCGTTCAAGCGTAAGCTCAACACCTTTATAATTTGCTGGCGATATTTTTGAGACGCTTTGTGCAATTGCTTACCAAGACCAATAGGCACCTTCTTACTCGTTACAAAAGTGATCAGAACAATTTGTCACCAGTAAGGACATCATTAATGCTATCTAAAAGCTCAATACTACTGTCTAAAATCTCAATAATGCTACTTTTTGCACATTTAGCAGCATTTCATATAAGTAAATTGCACAATTTTCCCTTATCAAGACTATTCACTCAGTGTTAACATCCACACTTTAGAAGGATTTCACTTTTCAGTTACTTTTTGAAAGTAATAACAGAGGTATAGCTTGAATTATTTATCCACTATGACGGTTCGAAATCGGTTAGCTTTTGGCTTTGGTGTCATACTCGCCCTGATGACGCTATTGACGATCTTAGGCATCCAAAAAGTTAACTTTATCGACCGAACGCTGGCGGAAATTACCGACGTAAACTCTGTAAAACAGAGATATGCCATCAACTACCGTGGTAGTGTTCATGACAGAGCGATTGCTATCCGAGACGTATCTATTGCCAGAAATCTGCAAGAAATCGCTTCCTTTGAGAAAACCATTCGAGAGCTTGAAGCCTTTTATATCGAATCAGAAAAAAATATGGCACAGATGCTGGCAAGTGGTGCTCCGTTTTCAGCCGAAGAGCGCGATATTCTTGCAAGAATCGATAAAATTAAAAAGCATACCCTTCCTTTGGTGGAAGATATCCTAATTGCAAAAAAAGAAATGCAACCAGTAGCGGATACTATTCTAGATGAAGTCAGACCTGCATTTATTACTTGGCTCGATACCATTAACGAGTTTATTGATTATCAAGAAGCCGAAAACCAAACCCTCACGTCCAAAGCCATAATGATTGCTGGAGGTTTCCAGAACCTAATGTTGATTCTGACGGTTATCTCTGTGATTGTTTCTGCTGTTGTTGGTATTTTTATAGAGAATAGCTTTAGAAAATCACTTGGCGGAGAACCGTTTGTTGCACAGTCGGCAATCAAGCGAATGGCGCAAGGTGAACTCACCGACAAAACATCAAACCACTATAAAGGCAGTATCCTTGATTCACTGGCTGATATGAGCCAGAAGATAACGAGTATAGTCAGCAATATTATTGGCGCTTCGAACAGTCTAGCCGGAAAAATTGAGGAGGTTTCTCAAGGCTCCTCTCAGGTGCTGGAATCTGCAACACATCAAGCAAGACTAACGCAAGACACCGCACAAAAATTAGATGAACTTCGCGACAGCATAGATCAGGTATCTTCTATAGCAACCCATACAGAAGATAATTCTGAAATGACCGTGAAGTTTGCTCGCGAAGGCCGAAAAGTGGTAAACGAAGCAGCGCTTGAAATGGAGAAGATTTCCACAACGGTAAACGCAACGGTTGAACAGATTAAGCGTCTAGAAGATAGAACCAAGCAAATAGGAAGTATCGCCAACGTGATCAGTGAGATCTCTGATCAAACAAACCTGCTTGCCTTGAATGCGGCCATTGAAGCGGCTCGTGCTGGCGAATCAGGAAGAGGTTTTGCCGTTGTGGCAGATGAGGTACGCAACCTAGCCAAGCGCACCGGTGATGCCACCTCTCAGATCGGCTCTATGATCAATGAAGTTCAGACAGAAACCGCAGCTTCTGTTGCCGCCATGAATACCACCCAACCTCAGGTTGAAAACGGTAAAGCTCAGACTCAAAGCGCTTCAGAACTGCTTCAGAATATCGAACAACAGGCAAATGACTCTCTAGAGAAGGTGAAAGAAGTAGCATTAGCGACCTCAAATCAAGTCACTGTTGTGAGTGATATTTCTCAAGCTATGGGTGATATTTCTGAGATGTCCAGCCAATCCATAGTGCATATGCAGAGTAATGACAGTGCAACAAACGCATTGAACGAACTAGCGTTACAGCTTAAGCAGGAAGTAGCCTACTTTAAGGTGTAATCCCCCGCTCGAAATACTCTGCATTAAACAAAGCCAAACACATAGGCTAAACAGAAAAAGGACGCATTATGGCGTCCTTTTTTATAGCAGTTAATGATTAACGTCGATGCAAACTAATAATTGACAGTCAACCATAAACACCTTTTGAGGGCTGTGGGTCAAGGGACTGCTTTTCTTTGAGGTAAAGATACAGTGGCAGGCCACACGACACTCCAACACATAACGTTCCCAATACTGCAATGTAGCGGTGCCTCACTTTATTTTTGTGACCATCTACAATAATAAACCCGAGCAAAGCAACAGCAGCAAAAACAACATCAAGCCACGCAAATCGGCTAATAGAATTAACCATGGCATGATTAAGCAACAGACTAATATCTAAGCCATTGCTAACAAGCCAAGGAATAAAAGCTCCATAAGGAAATAAAATACCCAACATTGAAACAACCAGATAAAACCTTACCATTACCCCTTCCTTGCCAATATTTGGTAGTAAGCCCTACGTCGCATTAAGCTTATAAACAACGTAAGCGCGCAAGTTTATCCAATGTAGCATAATCTGCAAACTCAGAGATTGTAATACCACACCTTGGGAATTACCGTTAAATCAGTGGCCTGTTTAATAACTGGATGAAGGCAACTTGCTTTATAGATACCAGCCAGTAGTAACACAGTTAGCACTTAACTAGCCAAACACCTTAGTTTTTACTACCCGTTTGGTTAACTTTATACATAGTTCGTAGGGAATTGTATCCACCGCTTTAGCAACGGCTTCTATCGGTAACTGGCTGCCCCAAAGCTCGACACTATCTCCTACTTGGTCATTGGCATCAGCTCCCAAATCCACAGTCAGCATATCCATTGATACCCGGCCAACAATGGGAACAACCCGCCCATTAATATACACTGGCGTTCCTGCAGGAGCTGAACGAGGATAACCATCACCATAACCCATAGCAACAACACCAATTAGCGTATCTTCTGAAGCTCGCCAAATTTCACCGTAACCAATAGGCTCGCCTTTACGGTGATGGCGTACGGAGATTAACTTCGAGTTTAAGCTCATCACGGGTTTTAGCTGATGTTGTTGACCAATGTATTGCTCACTGGGTGAAATACCATACAATGAAATCCCCGCTCGCACGTAGTCATATTGGGCATCAGGCCAAAATAAGGCGCCAGCAGAATTAGCTAAACTTTTAGGCCCAGAATAGTTTTTAGTTAAATCTTCAAACAATGCGATTTGCGCTTGGGTTGTAGTTGAGGCTAAATCATCGGCACAGCTCAAATGGCTAATAAAGCCCAATTCGCCAGCTAGATTAGAGCTAGCCAGCAATTGTTCGACAAAGTGACCAAATTGAGGGCGCTCTATCCCCACCCTGTGCATACCGGTATCAAGCTTCAGCCATACGTGTAAAGGCCGAAGGAAACGCGTTTCGGTAAATTGTTGTAACTGGAATTCACTGTGGATCACCGTGTGAAACTGGTGTGCGGCAGCCAACACTAAGTCTTCTTTACAAAAACAGCCTTCTAACAGCAAAATTGGCTGCACTATGCCTGCTGCTCGAAGTTCCAAGGCTTCTTCAATTCTCGCCACCGCAAACATATCTGCGCTAGGTAAGGCTTTAGCAACACTCACCGCACCATGGCCGTAAGCATCTCCTTTTATCACCGCCACCAACCGCTGCTTGGGGCAGTGTTGTTTTAGTGCTTGGTAATTGTGTTGTATCGCCGATAAATCGATCACAGCTTCTGCAGTGAGCATCCTTCCTCCTTAGCGAAAGAATGAAGGGCTAAGTCGTAGAGTATAAAACCTAACTTAGCCCTAGCAATAATTAGGATTCGGTTACTGTTTCAGCATCTTGCTTCTGACCGAAATAGTGCTTTGTCAACTTGAAGACCATGGGGCTTAATACAGCTAAGGCGATTAAGTTAGGGATAGCCATCATTGCATTCAGGGTATCACCCAACAACCAAACAAAATTAAGATCCATCACCGCGCCAACAGGCAAGGCAACGATGAACAATAAACGAAATGGTAATACAGCCTTAGCTCCAAATAAGTATTCTGCGCAACGCTCGCCATAGACAGACCAGCCTACAACCGTAGTGAAAGCAAATACCGCAAGGCTAATAGCAACCAAATAACCGCCCCAACCGGGTAACACTTGATCAAACGCAGCCGAGGTTAGTGCTGCGCCTGACTCCCCCCCTGTCCACGCGCCTGATATAACAATCACCAAACCAGTAATGCTACAGATAACCAAAGTATCGAGAAATGTTCCCAACATCGCGATCAAACCTTGGCGGACCGGATCGTCAACCTGAGCACTAGCGTGAGCAATTGGCGCAGAGCCAAGACCAGCCTCATTAGAGAATACCCCACGAGCCACACCAAACCGGATTGCCATCCAGACTGTTGCGCCAGCAAAACCACCTTGAGCGGAGGCTGGAGTAAATGCGTGTTCTAGAATAGTCATAATCGCTGGACCAATTTCACCAACGTTCATGAGCAAAATGATCAAGCCACTAACAACATAGGCAATTGCCATTACCGGAACCAAGGCACCCGCAAATTTGCCAACCCGTTTTAAACCGCCGAGGATGACCCCACCCGCAAGCACCATTACGATCAAACCGACAACTAGCGGCGAGAAGGAGAAGTTAGACTCTAATACCTGAGCAATTGAGTTTGACTGCACCGCATTACCAATTCCAAAACAGGCTACGGCACCAAATACGGCGAACAAAGTGCCCAACCAGGCCCATTTCTTACCCATACCATTTTTTATGTAATACATTGGTCCGCCAACATAACTGCCTTTTTCATCTTTTTCACGGTATTTTACAGCCAATACAGCTTCGGCGTACTTGGTCGCCATACCTAGCAAGGCGGTCATCCACATCCAGAATAATGCGCCTGGACCACCAATAAACACCGCCGTTGCCACGCCCGCGATATTACCAGTACCCACCGTGGCGGACATTGCTGTCATTAATGCCTGAAAAGGAGGGATTTCACCCTTACCTGTGGCTCCTCGGCCATCCCACATCAGTTTAAACGCCCGGCCTATATTTAGAATGGGCATAAACTTCAATCCCGCGGTAAGGAATACCCCCACCCCTAAAATTAGTACCAGCATCGGCACACCCCAAACGATGCTATTGACCTGACCAATCAGCTCAGAGATAAAGTCCATTTGTTGATTCTCCATAGTTAAATTTTCAATACGATTTAGCGTACTCAGAGCAAGTAGTAGACCAATTTCTCAAAGCCCATCAATAAAGGCTTACTATGAGTAACTTAGCGGCTATATAAACTAACAAATGTTAATTGGATATAACACTAACAGCACTCACGCAAGATCAGGATAAAAACCCACAAACACACCAACCACAAGAAACAATACACTACTGAGAGAAAGGAGCTACTTGCCACCATCGCTTTACAAAACAGAAACAAGCAAAAATTTTGTACATTTATTTAACATTCTGTAATTTAACCATAAGCCACTAAAAGAGCGCCAATAATCACCAATTCAGTGCAACACCTGTCGAGATTTGCCCCATAGCAATGCAAAATCAAAGCTACTAGTCAATAAACCACTTTAGAAACATCAGATTAAGCTAAAATAAACACAACAAAGCGAAGCTATTAACATTTATTCCTTCAGAGATTTTATCTGCCTATACCCCTCATCAACCAAATTATATAAAACTTCATTTTTTTTACTGGTAACGAAATATTCTATATTACCAACATAGCCAAAACACTTATGACCAAAAAAACCTAAACTTGTAGCATTTGATAAATTCACCAATCAAGCTCATTAGCCTTTAAATATAGGCAATAGGAAGAATATACCCCACATCTACAATAGGGTTTTTAACTGTATAAACACTCATAAATAAAACTTTGTCATGCTTTTTGCACAATGGGGATTAACAACATTCAAGATAAGTAACGCTGTTGAACAGCAATACCTTTACGGAGTATTTAATAATGGAACTAAAAAAACCTTACCTATTGTTTCTTGGCGACGCAGCCGACCAACTAGCAGCGAAAGTTGCTCAGGGCATTAAAACTTGGCATCCAGAGTATTGCGTAGGTCAGTTTCGCCTTCCTGCTTGTAATGCAGATTGTGGTTTAGAAGATTTATCGATTGAAGCTGCCGCTGCAGCGGGTGCAAAAACTTTAGTAATTGGTGTAGCTAATCGCGGAGGGATTATCTCTGATGAATGGATCAGCGTTTTAATTGAAGCCCTAGAGTCAGGTTTAGATATTGCGGCCGGCCTACATAACAAACTCAACGACATTCCCGAGTTGGTTGCCTGCGCCGAGAAGCATGGTCGCCAACTGTTTGATGTTCGCTACCCTAGCCAAACTTATCCTGTGGGCAATGGTAAAAAACGCAGCGGGAAACGCTTGCTTACCGTGGGTACAGATTGTTCGGTAGGTAAAATGTATACCTCTTTAGCCATCGAGAAAGAAGCGCAAAAACAGGGGCTAAATGCAGACTTTAGAGCCACTGGGCAAACTGGTATCTTAATTTGTGGTGAAGGCGTCAGTGCCGATTGCGTGGTAGCCGACTTTATTGCCGGTGCGATTGAAACCATCGCGCCAGCAAATACCCCCGACCACTGGGATATAGTTGAAGGTCAAGGTTCTTTATTTCACCCTTCATTCGCAGGCGTTACCACGGGCTTAATTCACGGCTCTCAAGCAGATGCCTTGGTGTTATGTCATGAGCCAACCCGCACTCATATGCGCGGTGTGCCAGACTATTCATTACCTGACATTGAAACCTGCATGCAAGCTAACTTGGCCACCGCTAGCCTAACCAATAAAAACGTACAATTTATTGGGGTTTCGGTGAACACGTCTCAACTAGAAGAAAAAGAGGCACTGCAATATATGGCAAAACTTGAATCAAGCCTTGGTTTGCCAGTAGTTGATCCATTCCGTCAAGGTGTAGACCGAATAGTAGAAAAGTTGGCGGAGCTATAATGGACGTTCATTTCTCTACTAATAGCTGGCCAATCCGCGGGACGTTCACCATCTCACGCGGCAGTAAAACCGAAGCCCAGACGGTGGTGGTTGAGCTGCAAGACCAAGGAAAAGTTGGTCGAGGCGAATGTGTACCTTACGCCCGCTATCAAGAATCTATTGCTAGTGTTTTAGCTGAACTAGAAGGTATTGCTCCGCGCCTTCGATCCGGTATAACGCGCCAAGAGCTGCAACAGTTGTTACCTTCTGGAGCCGCTCGTAACGCAGTAGATTGCGCCATGTGGGATCTTGAATGCAAACTGGCTGGCGAGTCTATCTGGCAGAAGACCTCAAGCTCCGCCTCGGCCCTTACCACCGCTTTCACCTTATCTTTAGATACACCAGAAAAGATGCAGCAAGCTGCCAGCGAAAATGCGTTTCGCCCTTTACTTAAGTTAAAACTGGGAGGGGCCGAAGATTTGCAACGTGTTGCAGCCGTTCGCCAAGGCGCTCCAAACGCCAAAATTATCCTCGACGCTAATGAAGCCTGGACGGTTGAGCGGTATAACTCGTTGATCCCAGAATTGATTAAATTAGACGTAGCGATGATTGAACAGCCGTTTCCTGCGGGTGACGATGACGCTTTAAGAAGTTTGCCTCGTCCTATACCTATTTGCGCTGATGAGTCATGTCACGACCGTGCTAGCCTGCCTAGCATTATTGGCAAATATGACATGATCAACATAAAAACGGATAAAACCGGCGGATTAACCGAAGCATTGGTTTTAAAAAAACTCGCCGAACAAGCCGGCCTACAAATAATGGTGGGATGCATGCTTTCAAGCTCGCTCAGTATGGCACCGGCTTTTGTGGTGGCGCAAGGCAGTGAAATTGTGGACCTCGATGGGCCCCTGTTACTCAGTGAAGACATCGAACATGGCTTTGAATTTGATAATAATGAAATGTTGCCTTTCACAGCGTCGCTGTGGGGCTAAGAGGAAATAATCATGCAACGTATCGTGTATGTAAATGGGGAATATATCCCTGAGTTAGAAGCAAAAGTGTCAGTATTTGACCGCGGTTTTTTATTTTCTGATGCAGTTTACGAAGTTACCGCTGTACTCGATGGTAAGCTTATTGACAATGCGGGACACCTTGCTCGTTTAGAGCGTTCATGTGCTGAACTTGAGCTGAGCTTACCAGTTAACGCAGAACAACTCACAGAAATCCAACGAGAATTGATCAAATTAAATGGGCTAAAAGAAGGCGGTATATACTTGCAACTAAGCCGTGGTAACGCTGGCGATCGTGACTTCGCGTTTCCTACAGACACTCCCCCTACTCTGGTATTATTTACCCAATCTCGCCAATTAATCGACTGTCCTAAAGCAGCCAAAGGAATGAAGGTAATATCCATCCCAGATATCCGTTGGAAACGTCGCGACATAAAAACCGTGGGCTTACTTGCCCCCTGTCTTGCCAAACAAGCAGCACTAGCAGCCGGAGCCAGTGACGCATGGTTGATTGAAGACGGTTTTGTCACCGAAGGCAGCTCAAACAATGCCTACATTGTAACGGCAGAAGGTAAAGTGATAACCCGACCTTTAAGCAGCGACATCTTGCACGGCATTACCCGCGCCAGCTTACTAAAGCTAGCCGAAGACGCTAACATCGAAGTAGAAGAACGCAACTTCACCATTGAAGAAGCTTATGCTGCCAAAGAGGCCTTTGTAAGTTCTGCCACCACCTTTGTTTGGCCAGTTACCATGATAGATGGCAAACCGATTGGCGACGGCGAGCCCGGCCCCATTGCTCAAAAGCTACGTGAAATTTACATTGAAGTAGCACAGGCTGCTGCAATATAAATGACAAAATGAAACCAACAGACCTGGTATGAATAGCTATCAGGTCTTACTTTACCAATACGCCTTGCTACAAATGCGATACCAAATACAGCCTTATAGGACTCGCTGAATTTTTATATTGAATATATAGCTTTACAATACTCAAAACTCAGGTAATATCAATCTCGCTCTGCGGTACAGAGTTATTAGTGAACCATCAAGTAAATGTAAACCTCAGAATTTCTTCGTTACGGTTGTTATCCTCAGATTTCCCTTAGCTTCATCGTCACATTCAATAATTCAATTTGAGCGCTCGCACTAACGCGATAACTTTATGAATATAAAAATATTAAGGGACACTACATGTCTAATAAAACAACTGGTTCAGTAAAATGGTTTAACGAAGACAAAGGTTTTGGTTTTATCACTCAAGACAATGGCAGCGCTGACGTATTTGTACATTTTCGTGCAATTGCTTCTGAAGGCTTTAAAACACTGACTGAAGGCCAAAAAGTATCATTTAACGTAGAGCAAGGCCAAAAAGGCCCTCAAGCTGCTAACGTAGAAGCGATATAGTTTATATCTGCAACGTAAATGCTATATTTGGCATTTACGTTGTTTCGATTACTATTATTCGACTATTTATTCTGTAATTTAGATCATCAACACATTTCTAGTAGTAACTTCTTGTTAGTGTCATGACCTCCTCCACTTTATAGTAAATACACCGATAATTTTACTCTCGCTTTACCCGTTTCATCACATAACAAAAATAAGGACATCTATGTCTCGTTCAATAGTTCGACAACGGTTTTGGTTTCAACAATCACGCCAACAAAATAATAAACCAGCTAAGTAAATAATTACTTGTCAAATTGCATCATGTGCTAATAACGGCGAATAGCAATAGCCGTTGTTAATTCATCGATGCCAACAAACTCACTCTTTTAAGTCAACCTCTCGTCAAAGCAAATAATATGTAGCCGTAGCTTGTCTGTTTAAGTGGTTTAAGCTAGTTGCTCAAGACTTAGTAGTGCGCTCCTAGGTAGGGATCTCCAGTGAACACACGAAGTGATGGCCAGCATTCATAAAAAGTGCACAAGCAGGTAAATTTGAGTATGACTACCAAAGCACCTGATATGTAGTAACACACCTGATATGTAACAACCTGATATGTAGTAACTCATACTCGATCTTATACATCCGCGGGTTAGTCACGACTAGAGCGTACAGTCAACCTGCTGGTATCGTAACTCACAATTGGACATAAACGTGTTTGAAGGCTTGTTTGTGTATAGATACTCTGGATTAGTTTAAGTATGGCTGAGCTGGATTTAACGCCCGCATTTGCGGCTGGTTTTGAGCGCAGCGGAAAACCAGTCCGACAACATGCGTTTGTGTACGCCCAGCATGGGCATGAACTAATGAGGTGAAAGTCCTCTGTAGGAAGGTCACCGTTTAATAACATTTAAATGATTAAACGCTAACTACTAGCGAATGGCAAGGGCATTACCGTGAGGGAATGTCTGAAGGAAGCCGGACGCAAATCTGCGAGCTGATGAACAAGAACATCATATGAGGCGTAGGCTGGAGGCGAGTTGGCACAAGACAACGAAGCCATGTGATCTAACGGCCACCGTAAATGATGCAGCAGTGCAGAGACAGTGCATGTTCTTATCTGGGGAGATCTGCTTAACACGCGATCGTTAAACTCACCAGCTTGGCCGCTGGCTCAACAGGCCCGGCGCTTGAGGCTCATCACCTCTAGCGAGCAAACTCGATGAACAACGATAGCGCTAGTTGGGGTAACCCAAGCGGTGATTAAGCAGAAGTCAGCAGACGGCATAGTAGCCCAACGCCCATCGTAATGGATGGGACACGGTGAAGGCCTGAACACTTAGAACAAAGGAGGAGCCTTGTTACACTTGAACACCCATTCGCCGACACGCGAAGATGAGACTCAGCGTGATAACAAGCAGCCAGCCTTTAGCGAAAATCTATTCGAACACATGCTGCACCGCAATAACATTTTGCGAGCATGGCACCGTGTTCGAGCCAATAAAGGAGCTGCAGGCGTAGACGGCATGTCTACCGATGTATTTCCTGAATGGGCGAGCCTGCATTGGAAACACGTCGCGACTGCACTGCGTAGTGGTCAGTATCAACCTGCACCGGTACGCCGCGTGGAGATTGACAAACCCGATGGCGGGAAGCGCCTACTGGGGATCCCAACCGTGCTAGACCGCGTCATCCAACAGGCGATAGCCCAAGTGCTCACCCCCATTTTTGACCCGACATTCTCAGCGCATAGCTTTGGATTCAGGCCAAACCGAAATGGGCAGCAAGCAGTGAAGCACGTTCAAAGCATCATCAAGCAAGGCCGTCGCTTTGCTGTTGATGTGGATCTCTCGAAGTTCTTTGATCGCGTCAACCATGACTTACTCATGAGCCGACTCAGTCACAAACTTCATGACAAGCGACTACTCAAACTCATTGGCCTATACCTGAGAGCGGGTTTCAGTCACGCTGAACTCGGGCACCAGCAGAGCCAAGAAGGTGTACCGCAAGGGGGACCATTATCTCCCCTGCTGGCCAATATCATGCTTGACCCGTTGGACAAAGAGCTTGAGAACCGAGGCCACCGATTTGCACGCTACGCTGACGATTTCACCATCTTGGTGAAAAGCAAACGTGCGGGAGAACGTGTCCTAACAAGCATTAGTCGCTACCTGCAACACCGCTTGAAATTGGTGGTTAACACCAACAAGAGTCAGGTTGTTAAAACAACGCAAAGCAAGTTCTTGGGCTTTACGTTTAAGGCAGGACGGATCCAAATCCACGCGAAAACGCTTCACCGTTTCAAGCAACAAGTAAGACGACTCACTAACCGTAATTGGGGCGTCTCGATGGCTCATCAGCTGTTCAAGGTAAGCCAATATCTACGAGGCTGGATCAACTACTTTGGGATCGCGAATTGCTATCAACTCAGTGTCGATCTTGATCATTGGATCAGGCGTCGAGTACGGATGGCTTATTGGCGACAATGGCGAAAACCCCGAACCAAAGTGGCGAACCTGATGCGGCGAGGCGTTCACGTCCAAGCCGCAGTCGCTTGCGGAATAACGAGTAAAGGCCCATGGCGCAGCTCGAAAACACCTGGGATCCAACAAGCGTTATCAAACGCTTATTTAAAAGCTCAGGGGTTGTTTTCACTACGAGATGGATGGATAGCGCTTCACCATTCTAAGTGAAACGCCCTGTGCGGAGCCGCATGCAGGGTGTTGTGGGGGCTGGAGGCTAGATACCTCCGGCTA
>QGCX01000047.1_pt1 | contig 35489 bp, 27 predicted proteins | sample 4708031 | NCBI WGS metagenome assembly QGCX01 (sample SAMN08941163, study PRJNA450518) | Sediment metagenome, whole genome shotgun sequencing project. | reverse complement strand
CTTTCAAGAAATTGTGTTCCTTGTTTTTCCGCTTCTTCCAAGGAAACCGGTGCCATGGTCGGTGCAATGGCTGCCCCACTTTCCCCAATCGCTCCTGCAATAAGGTTTTTTGATAGGGGAGATGCCATCTGGACACTGACTCCTATTGAACCTGCAGATTCCCCTGCAATGGTTACTTGTTCTGGGTTTCCCCCGAAAGCGGCAATATTGTCCTGTACCCATTGAAGGGCCATGTTCTGATCCAACTGGCCATAATTTCCAGAGGCTTTATATGGGGCCTCCGCTGTCAACTCTGGATGGGCCAGATTTCCAAAAACGTTCAAACGATAGTTGGTAGTCACCACTACAATGCCTTTTTTGGCCATACTCTCACCATCATAACGGTATTCAGAGGCATCGCCTGCCACATTGCCCCCACCATAAAAGTAAACCAAAACGGGAAGATCCTTGTCATCGTGCTTGGCAGGTGTCCACACGTTGAGGTATAAGCAGTCCTCGCTCAACCCATTCGATCGAGATTTCATATCCCCGAACACCATGGCCTGTACTGGACGTGGCCCAAATTCTTTGGTTTCCTTAATGCCTTTCCAGTTATCTAAGGGTTGTGGAGCTTTCCATCGCAATTCGCCCACAGGAGGCTTTGCAAAGGGAATACCAAAATATTTTTGAATGCCGGTATGGGTGTCGTAGAGTCCCTCTATCGTTCCGTTCTTTAGGTCAATCTGAACGGGAAAAGCATTGTCGTCCTGAGCTGTTATCGTAAGGCCAAAACCCAGTATAACCAGAAAGCTTATAGCTAATTTTTTCATTGTGCGTTTGATTATTCGTTATTGTAACAATTTGTTACAATAATAATTTGTTTTTACGACTTTTCATGCTTTATTTACAAAAAATCTTATTTTGAATACTGATAAGCATTCGCAAAACCTTAAAAAAGAAGACTATCTTTCTCATATCGCATTTGATTCGGTCATATTCGGTTTCAATGGAAAAGATTTAAAAATACTGGTATTGCAATACCATAACACAGGCCTATTTGCATTGCCCGGAGGTTTTGTGCGGCGAAACGAAAGCTTGGACGAGGCGGTATCTAAAGGTGTGGTAGAACGAACTGGAATCGACAATATATACTTGGAACAGTTCCAAACTTTTGGAGGACTTGATAGATTTGATTCCAAAGCTATGGAGAGGATATTGAAAATGAACGGGCTAGACCCCAAGGCCAATGAATGGCTATTGGACCGATTTATATCCATCGCCTATTATGCACTGATTAATTTTGAAGAAGTCAATCCAGTGCCTGATGCCTTGGCTGACAGCATTGAATGGTATTCCTTTGAGGAACTTCCCCCTTTGATGATGGATCATGAGGAAATTGTACAAAAAGCACTTGAGACCCTACGCGCAAATCTCGACAGAAAATTATTGGGGATGAACCTGTTGCCTGAGAAATTTACGATGAGAGAGCTGCAAAATGTCTATGAAAAAATCATGGGCGAACCGTTCAAGCGAACCGCTTTCCAAAGAAAAATGTTGGCAACCAACGCCTTGATCCGTCACGAAAAAAGGTTTACGGGAGGTGCCCATAGAGCCCCTTACCTGTATAGCTTCAAAACCATGGTAAAGGATAGGAGTTGATATGTAATCCATTGAGAAAACATTCCTGAATGAACAAGCTGTTTAAACCTAACATTTGAAAGGTCTGATATTTCCCAAAGTGCCATTCAAATTTGTACTAGAACAGATATGTTTTTGAACTTTCAAAATGAGTTGAAATTGTTCCAAAAATCTTGATGAAATCCAATCATATTTCCCAAGAATATAGTAGTTTGCTTGGTCTAGTAATTTATGTTTAACAAAACAGCTAAAATGAAGAAAATAGTAACATTTGGAGAGATTATGCTGCGATTAGCGCCCAAAGAAAACCTCCGGTTTTCACAGGCATCGGAGTTTAATGTGATCTATGGGGGTGGCGAGTCCAACGTTGCGGTATCCTTGGCCAATTATGGCCTGCCGGTGGAGTTCGTGACGCGTTTGCCAAAAAATGACATTGGGGAATGCGCACTCATGGAAATGAGAAAACGTAATGTCGGAACCAATCATGTTGTGTTTGGTGGCGACAGATTGGGTATTTATTTTTTGGAAACCGGAGCCGTAAGCAGGGGAAGCAAGGTGGTTTATGATAGGGCACATTCTGCAATGGCTGAGATTGAACCCGGTACCATTGACTGGAAATCCGTGTTCAAGGATGCCCATTGGTTCCATTGGACGGGAATAACCCCTGCAATTTCACAAGGAGCGGCAGATACATGTTTGGAAGCAGTAAAGATGGCAAGTGAGATGGGACTTACCATTTCCACCGATTTAAATTATCGGGCAAAATTGTGGAACTATGGTGTGGAACCCGAGACCATTATGACTCCCTTGGTTTCTTATTGCGACGTGATTTTAGGGAATGAGGAAGATGCCCACAAACACTTTGGAATTCATCCAAAAGGCTTGGACGTACATAAAGATGGAAAGGATGTTACAGCGGAAGCGTTCCTATCCGTTTGCGAACAAATGATGGAGAAGTTTCCAAGGGCAAAAAAAGTAATCACCACATTAAGAGGTTCCATCAGCGCCTCTCACAATACATGGGCAGGTGTGATGTACGATGGACAAAAAATGTACAAATCCCCAACATATCAAATTACGCATATTGTAGATAGAGTAGGGGGAGGAGATAGCTTTATGGGAGGTCTGATTTATGGTTTGAATACTTACGAGGATGACCAAAAAGCATTGAATTTTGCCGTGGCAGCTTCTTGCTTGAAGCATACCATTTATGGCGATGCGAATTTGGCGACCATTGCGGAGGTTGAGAAGTTAATGGAAGGTGACGCTTCCGGACGAGTGGCCCGATAATTTTTTTATTTACTAGGCTACGCAATCGATTGTGTTTGCGAGTGAGGAGTAATGGAAGTTGGATGTCATTAAATAAAAAGCCCCGTACAACGGGGCTTTTTTATATAACTTTTCTAAGCTCCTTATCCCGTAAAGTAGGATAGAATGGCAATTACTATAATTACCAATAAAACTGAAAGTATTATATCAACGGTACTGTAACTGTCCTTGGAGTTTACACGATCTTCTGGAGATAGTGTCCCAAAGGATAAGCCTTTGATCGTAGCATAGTTCGGTGGAGAGGTTGCCAAGGTGACCGCAATACACAGTGCCACTGAAAATATGAACATAAAAATGGCCATATGAGCAAAATTGACAGTTGCAAATTGGAACATAAAGCCAGAAGCCTCTGTTCCTGTCGTAATCTGTGGCTGATAGTAAATCTCGGACCCCAATCGTAAAATCAATAGTATTAACCCAGCAAATAATGTGGTAATGGCCGCTTTGGAATTTACCCTTTTCCAGATGATCCCCAATAGGAATACCGTGGTCACAGGTGGTGCAATGTAAGATTGTACATTTTGCAAATACTGGTACATGACTCCGCCACCAATTTTGTCCATAATAGGAATCCAAATGATACCAAGTACTACAATAATCCCAGTGGCAATCTTACCTATGGTCAATAGTTCCCTTTCAGATTTTTCTGGACGTAACTTTTTATAGATATCTATGGTGAAAATCGTAGAACAGGAGTTAAATACCGATGCCAACGAACTCATCAAGGCTGCCATAAGACCACCCGCTACCAAACCTTTCAATCCTACAGGAAGAAGTGTTTTTACCAACATGGGGAAAGCCCTATCGGCTCTTTCAACACTAAAAACCTCAGGATTTTGGATGGTCAATGCAAATGCAATGATACCGGGAATCAAGAAAATCAAAATAGGCATCAATTTAAGATAGGCCCCAAAAATGGCCCCTCTTCTCCCAATTTTAATATTATTGGCCGCTAAGGTTCGTTGCACAATATATTGATCCGTACACCAGTACCAGATACCCACAATGGTTCCACCGAACAACAATCCTGTCCATGGAAAGTCGGGGTCGCTCATAGGTCTCCACATATTAAAGTGGTCAGGGCTTACCGATGTTACCGTTTCATGCAGTTGGTTCCAGCCACCTACTTCTTGCAATCCTAAATAAGTAATGATCAAGGAACCCATTATCAGGATTACCGTTTGCAAGGTTTCGGTATAGATTACGGCCTTCATTCCACCTATAACTGTGTATATTCCAGTGAATATCACCACTCCGATGGCTCCATACCAAAATGGAATCCCCAAAAGTTCGGAAACTACGATTCCACCGGCATAAATGGTCACCGAAACCTTGGTCAATACATAGGCAACCAAAGAAAAAATGGACAAAAACCAGCGCGATTTGCTATCGAAACGTTTTTCCAAAAACTCGGGCATTGTAAATGCCCCGCTTCGAATGTAGAAGGGAAGGAACAACCAGCCCAGCAGCAGTACGATCCATGCGTGCAGCTCGTAATGGGCCATTGGGGTACCTGATTCAAATCCGGTACCTGCGAGTCCCACAACATGTTCTGAGCCAATGTTGGAGGCAAATATGGAGGCACCTATGACGAACCATCCCACGTTTCTTCCAGCCAAAAAATAGTCTTCCGTGTTCTTATTTTTCTGTGATACTACCCACACAGCAACTCCTATCAAGGCCAAAAAATAAATGCCAAGTACGATCCAATCCGGCCTTTCTAATACTGATTCCATTTTAACTATTGGTTTGCTTGATCAAAATCCGCAATTAAATATATTGGTTGATAATGTTCTCAAACAATTCCTGCTTACCGCTACTCTTTTTAATGTCTTGGTTTGCAGAGGCATGTTTGTGAAGATCTTCCAAACGGAGTTTGCCATCTTCAAATGACTTTCCGGAACCGGAGTCGAATGATGCATAGCGCTCTTTGCGCATTTGGCTGTATTTTGAATTTTCAAGAATATCGCTGGCTGCCATCAAAGCTCTGGCAAAAGCGTCCATACCGCCAATGTGAGCGTGGAAAATATCCTCCAAATCGGTCGAATTCCTTCTGATTTTGGCGTCAAAGTTTACACCACCTCCTTGGAAACCGTCTGCTTCCAAAATAATCAACATGGCTTGGGTAAGTTCATAGACATCCACGGGAAACTGATCGGTATCCCATCCGTTTTGGTAATCGCCTCTATTAGCGTCGATACTGCCCAGCATGTTGTTGTCCGCGGCAATTTGAAGTTCGTGCTCAAAGGTATGTTGGGCCAATGTTGCATGGTTTACCTCTATGTTAAGTTTGAAATCGTTTTGGAGGCCATATTTGTTCAAAAAGCCCAGTACAGTAGCTGAATCAAAATCATACTGATGCTTTGTGGGCTCCATGGGCTTTGGCTCAATAAAGAAGGTTCCCTTAAAACCTTGTGCACGGGCGTAGTCCTTGGCCATATGAAGGAATCTCGCCATATGATCCTGTTCACGGCCCATATCGGTGTTGAGCAGCGACATATATCCTTCACGTCCTCCCCAGAAAACATAGTTTTCACCACCTAATTTTATAGTGGCATCCAAAGCATTCTTTACTTGGGCACCGGCGTAGGCCACCACATCAAAATCTGGATTGGTCGCAGCACCGTTCATATATCTTGGGTTACTGAAGCAATTTGCCGTTCCCCATAGCAGTTTTACTCCGGAATCTGACATTTTCTGTTTGGCATAGTCAGTAATGATTTCCAATCTTTTTTCGGATTCGGCCAATGTTTTTCCTTCATCGATCAAATCAAAATCATGGAAGCAGAAGTAGGGAGCTCCAATTTTTGTAATGAACTCAAATGCCGCATCCATTTTGTCCTTGGCCTGTTGTATAGGGTCTGTGTTGGTCAACCAAGGAAAATCTTGGGTAGGTGCTCCGAAAGGATCGCCACCAGTTCCGGTAAAGGTATGCCAGTAGGCAATGGCAAATTTAAAATGCTCTTTCATTGTTTTACCAGCGACTACTTTATTCTCATCGTAATATTTAAAGGATAACGGATTGTCCGATTTTTTCCCTTCAAATGAAATTTTACCTATTCCCTTGAAAAATTCCTTATCTCCTGTTGTAATCATAATATTTAAAATTCAATTGTGTATGTATTCGTTTAGATTATTTTTCCATGCTTGATAAGCTTCTTGGTATTTTTCTGCAGAAGCATCTGGTTCGTATGTCTGTTGAACCTTATCTGTGGCCGTTGCTTCTCCAATACTGTTGAACTCACCGGAGGCATAGGCCGCGGCCCTCGCGGCTCCAACAGCACCCGTGGTTTCAACAATATCAATTTTGCTGTTGGAAAGTGTGGCTATTGTTTTTGAGAAAACGCCAGCCCTAAAAAGATTGTCGTTCCCTGCTTTTATGGATGTGATGTCAACACCATCATTTTTTAAAATTTCCATACCATATACAAACGAAAAAGCAATCCCTTCCAATGCAGCCCTGTATATATGGGATGCTTTGTGAACGTTGAAATTGATGTTCAACATGCGAGATCCTTTGTTGATATTGTTCAGCATGCGCTCCGCCCCGTTTCCAAAAGGTAAGATATGAAGTCCGTCCGACCCTATCGGAACCGACTCGGCTTGTTGGTTCATAACATCATAACCGATGCCTTTGGTCAGTTCGGAGCGTACCCAACTGTATTGGATTCCCGTACCGTTGATACATAACAGTTTGCCTATTCTTGTGTCTTCTTTTGAATGGTTTACGTGGGCAAAACTGTTGATTCGGGTGTGTTCTTGCGTTTTTTTCTGTCCCGATATGGCATATACTACGCCCGATGTTCCCCCAGTGGCAGCAATTTCACCTGGTTCCATAACATTGAGTGCCAATGCGTTGTTCGGTTGATCGCCGGCCCGATACATTACAGGTATCCCCTCGGGCAGCCCGGATTCGGCAGCCCCTTGTTTGTTTACAACCCCTTGTTCAGAAAAGGAGGGACGAATTTCGGGGACTGAAGCTGGATCTATACCGGCATCTTCCAACAACCATGAGGCTACTTTGTTTTCATTAAAATCCCACATGATTCCCTCGGAAAGCCCCGATGGCGTAGTGACACATGAGCCGGTAAGCTTCATGGCCAAGAAATCACCGGGCAGCATAAACTTATCTATTTTGGCAAAGGTGTCAGGTTCGTTATCCTTTACCCACTTTAGTTTGGAAAGGGTAAAATTGCCAGGAGAATTCAATAGATGGTCTACGCATTTGGATTTTCCTGAGTTTTGGAACAATTGTTCGCCAATGTCCACGGCCCTGCTATCGCACCAAATAATGGAAGGCCTAAGTACATTTTGGGACTTGTCCACCACGACCAATCCGTGCATTTGGTAGGATATTCCAATACCTTTGATCGTATTTTTATCAATGGAGTTCTTTGAGATGATTTGCTGTGTTGCCAAGCAGGCATATTTCCACCACAGGTCGGGGTTTTGTTCGCCCCAGCCAATGTTTATCGAATCGATTGGCATTTCTTTTTTAGGTTCTTGCACAACGTCTTTTACTTTGCCAGTCCTGGCTTCCACCAGTGCAACTTTTATCGAGGAACTACCAATATCATAACCTATCCAATACATTGATTAAAAATTACGTATTTTTTAAATATATTTTTCAAATATAGTTAACGGAATCGATTGCGTAAATTAAATTTCGATTTTCTTTTTGTGAAGTAGCCAATATAGAGGGTTCCCCGTCTTTTTACCATCCTGTAAATGTGTTCAAAAGCGGAGATTTTAGAAATTCGATTTTAAAAAATTATTGTATAAAAAAACTAAAAGTTAATTTAGTCACCAATAGTTCAAGTCCATTAGCATTCCTCGACTTGAATAATCTAATTGCAATTTGAACAATGAAGATTAAAAAAGAGGTTACCATATACGATCTTGCTAAAGAGTTGAATTATTCTCCCTCTACCATTTCAAGGGCACTGAACAACCATAAGAGCATTAGCAAAAAAACCGTAAAACTGATTAAAGAGGCCGCGGAAGAAATGGGGTATCGACCCAATAACTTGGCAGCCGGATTAAGAAGCAACAAAAGTAATACCATTGGAGTGCTCATTTCCAGGATAAATAGGCCATTTGTCTCTTCACTGATCAGCGGTATCGAAAATACGGCCCGAAAGGCAGGTTACAATGTGCTGATAAGTCAGTCCAATGATAAATACCAAAGTGAAATCAACAATAGCAATGCCCTTTATGATAGTAGGATCAGCGGTCTAATAGTCTCGCTATCCATGGAGACCATCGATATGGGGCATTTTGAAAAATTTATGGAAAACGGTATTCCAATCGTTTTTGTGGATAGGGTTCCCAGCAATTTCAATTCTTACAAAGTGGTCATCGATAACTATACTGCAGGATATTCCGCAACAAAGCATTTGATAGAGCAGGGCTGCAAAAGAATTGCACATTTTGCGGGAGCCAAGCACCGTAATGTATACTTGGAACGAAAAAAGGGGTATTTGGATGCACTTCGTGAACACGGACTTCCCATAGAGGATAAACTAGTAGTTAATTTTAAGACCTTGAGTTTTGATGAAGGTACCAAAGCCACCGAAAAATTGTTAAAAATGACCAACCCACCGGATGGTATCTTCGCTGCCAACGATACTACGGGGGTTAGTGCGATTATGTGTGCTAAAAAATTAGGGGTAAAGGTTCCGGACCAATTGGCAGTTATCGGTTTTAACGATGACCCTATTTCATCAATCGTGCAACCATCATTATCCACAGTATCGCACCCTGCAAGTAAAATGGGTGCAATCTCTGCCAAAAGAATACTTGAGCATTCGGCACAGAGTTACGATGCCGACCTTTCTGAAATCACCGTATTGGGAACCGAAATTATTGCACGTGGTTCCTCATTGAGAACGGTAAAATCTTAAAACCCGAAGAGGCTTGGAAGCCATAGGCTCAATTCTGGAAAAACACTCACCAATATAAGCGCTAAGATCATAGCCAAAAATAACGGGAGCAATGGGCGTATCACTTTTTGGATGGTCGTTTTGCCGACCCCTACACCTATAAAGAGCACAGAGCCTACCGGGGGCGTGCATAGACCTATACACAGATTCAAAACCATTATGATTCCAAAATGTACCGGATCTATTCCTATGGCAGTCACCACTGGCAAAAATATGGGGGTAAATATTAATACCGCAGGTGTCATGTCCATAAAAATACCAACGACGAGCAGAATAATGTTGATTAGGATGATCACCATGATCTTATTATCGCTCAATCCCAACAATAACTGGGTCACCGTTTGGGGGATGTTCTCGTAAGAAAGTACCCAGGACATGGAAATGGAGACTGCAATAAGTAGCATCACAATGGCAATGGTGGATGCCGATTCCACCAAAATAGGCCTAATGTCCTTGAGGGATATTTCCTTATAGGCCATTGCCAAAACAAGGCAATAGATAACTGCTACCGATGACGCTTCCGTTGCCGTAAATATTCCAGCTACGATGCCTCCTATTACTACAATCAAAAGAAACAAACTGGGAAGAGCATTTAAAAAAGTGGTCAATATGGTCTTGAAAGAAGTGCGGTCTGCCGTAGGATATCCTTTTCGTTTGGCCCAGATGTATGCCACGATCATTAAAAAAAGCCCAGTGATGATTCCCGGGAGATAGCCAGCCAAAAACAATGCCCCGATACTTACACCCCCACTTGCTACCGAATAAATAATGAATATATTGCTGGGAGGGATTACAAGCCCTGTAGTGGCCGAGGTAACGTTCACAGCAACCCCAAATCCCTTATCGTAACCTGATTCTTCCATTTTGTCGGACATAAATCCTCCAATTGCAGCGGCAGCCGCACCGGCCGATCCTGCAATGGCCCCGAACAACATGGCGGCCACAATGTTAACATGGGCCAATCCGCCAGGTAGGGCGCCTACCAAACTTTTTGCAAAGGCAATCAACCGCTCAGCAATACCCCCCTTGTTCATGATGTGCCCTGCCAAAATAAAAAATGGAATGGCTAGGATGGAAAAACTGTCCAACCCCGTCACCAATCGTTGTGCAATGGTGGTTAATGCGGGAAATGTATCAACACTGACCAATAAGGTCAACATGGATGAAACCCCGAGGCTCCAAGCAACAGGTACCCGGAGGGAAATCAATATGAGAAAGCTTAGGACAAGAATACTAATTTCCATTCTTCATGTTTTTTAATAGATCAAAGAGTTCTGAAAGTTTGTAGTAAAGGATAAAAATACCTGATATGGGTAATACCATATTTACAAAGCCTATAGGTAGTTGTAGCGCCGGTGATGTTTGGCCCAACGCAAAAGAAATATAAACATATCGCAGTCCTCCTATCAAAAAAACCAACACCGCAAAAAGCAATACCATACTATGAACAATGAGGTTCAAGTAATTTTTTTTCTTGGGGTCAAGGTTTTGGGGCCAAAGATCAATTGCAATATGTAGTTTTTTTCCCGAAGCATAAGCGGCTCCCAAAATACTGAGCCATACCAATAAAAATCGAGCAAGCTCATCGGTCCAAGAACTTTGGCTTTCCAACAAATATCTGGTGAACACCCCCCAAACAACATCAAGGACCATCGCCGCCAATATTATGGCCAGCACCCATTCCAGAAAAGTATCAATGCGCTTTTTCATTAGTGTACTTTTTTAATTTCTTCCACCAGCTCATATAAATGGCTGTCTTTTTCTTTTAAGGACTGGAGCATTGGTTCCGCTTTTTCTTCAAAACTAGATTTGTCAGGGTGTGATACATGCACCCCCGCCTTTTTTATTTCGCTCAAGGCTTCGCGTTCGGCTTTTTCCCAAAGCTCCCGTTGCAAAACTGTAGCTTCCTGAACCGCTTCCATCAACCACTCTTTCTCTTGTGGGTTCAATTTGTTCCAAGTTATTGTTCCGATCACCAAAATATCCGGTATGGAGCTGTGTTCGTTAAGGGAGAAATATTTACAGACCTCATAATGTTTGGACGTGTAGAAGCTGGGGAGATTGTTCTCTGCGCCATCCACAACACCTTGCTGCAGCGAGGTATAAAGCTCTGCCCAGGAAATTGGAGTAGGGGAGCCACCGAATTGTTTAACCATTTCAATGGCAGTGGGGCTTTGCATCACCCGAATTTTTAGTCCCTGAAGATCTTCAGGTTTATTAATTGGGGTATCCTTGGTATAAAAAGATCGGTTTCCGGCATCAAAATAAGTCAATCCTTTCAACCAATATTGTTCAGACCCCGAAAGCAATTTTTTTCCGATACTACTGTCGTATATTTTAAATCGATGTGCATTATCACGAAATATATATGGGTAACCCAGAACTTTAAGGTCCGGTGAAAAGTTCTCCATTACCGCAGCGGATACCTTGGTCATGCCCAAACTTCCAATTTGTAACAATTCCAAGGATTGCTTTTCCGAACCCAATTGACTACTGGGGTAAATTTCAATTTTAAGCTTGCCCTCTGATTTTTTTTCTACCAGGTTGGCCATATACACCATCGCCTCGTGTACAGGATGGTTTACACTGAGACTATGTGCCAATTTAATGGAATTGACATCCTTGTTCTCTGGTCGGCAGGAAAGGAGAAAGACAAAAATTATGGGGAACCACCACGATTTCATACTTTTTTAATCTGTTGTATGATAGCAAGTACTTCCTTCACTTTTTGGGTGATGAGGTTGAAATTCCCTTCAACCAATGCTTGTTTATCTATGAGCTTGGAACCCATGCCAACACAGGTAGCGCCAGCATCGAACCAACTGGTCAAATTTTCCTTGGAGGTGTCCACTCCGCCCGTGGGCATAATGTTGGTCCAAGGTTGTGGTCCTTTGACCGCTTTGATGAACTGTGGCCCATAGACTTCTGCAGGGAATAGCTTTACCACTTCGCATCCCAATTCCTCCGCCCTTGTAATTTCGGTAAGGGTACCGCACCCAGGAGACCAGAAAATCTTTTTTCGATTACAGATAATGGCAATGTCCTCGCGCAATACGGGGGTTACCACAAATGAAGCTCCCATATTGATGAAATTGGATGCTGTGGCAGCATCGGTAACGGAACCTACTCCCAAGATCATTTCCGGGCATTCCTTATTGCAGAAGTCCACCAATTGGGAAAATACCCGCTCTGCATTTTCACCACGATGAGTAAATTCAAATAATCTTGCACCGCCATCATAACAAGCTTTTACCACCTGTTGTACCATTTTGGGGTCGGAATTATAGTATAGTGGGACAAATCCTGTATCGCCCATGGTTTTAAAAACCTCGTTTCGGGTATATTTTTTCATGTATCTACTAATGTTTATTTAGTCAAAAGATTTTTTAGGTAACGCTACGATTTTTAGCTATTTTTTACTGCATTAGGAAATTGAAAAAATGTTTTGGCATTGTTGTAGGTTATGTCCTCCACGATTTTTCCGATCCATTCAATGTCATTGGGTAGAAGTCCCTCCTTAAGATCATTGCCCAGCATGTTGCAGAGCACTCTTCTGAAATATTCGTGCCTGGGAAAGGACAGTAAACTTCGGCTATCGGTGAGCATACCTACCGAACAGCTTAGCAATCCTATATTGGACAATGTGTTCAATTGGTTTTCGATACCTTGTTTTTGATCTAAAAACCACCAAGCAGCACCAAATTGAACCTTCGATTTGATTCCTTCTCCCGTAAAATTTCCGGCCATAGTGGCAAAAACCTCATTGTCCGATGGGTTGGAATTATATAGAATGGTCTTGGGCAGACTGTCGTTCATGTTCAATTGGTTCAGTAAACTGGCCAGCTGTTCAGCATGTTGATAATCCCCGATGCTGTCCACTCCGGCATCGATACCGACTTTCTTCAGGATTGCTTTGTTGGTATTCCTTATCGGGCCCAAATGCAATTGCATAACCCAATTTTTCTCATGGTATAATTGTCCAAGGATATTTAGAATTGCAGTTTTGTATATGGCAACCTCCTTCTTGGAAATTGATTTTTCACCCAAGCGAAGCGATAAAATAGTATTCACTTGATCTTCGGTATATTCAACTCCATACGCATGAGATAAACCGTGATCGGAGAGTCTACATCCATTTTCATGAAAATAATCGACTCTTTTTCGAATCGCTTCTTTTAAGGAATCAAAATCGGTGATTTCGATACCTGTAATCTTGGACAAGGTGTTTAGATAGTCAATAAAATCGACCTTTTCAATGTCAATCAATCCATCGGGCCTAAAAGTGGGCAGTACGTTTACGGAATAGTCAGATTCCGCCAGTTGGGAATGATAACGTAAATCGTCCAAAGGGTCATCCGTTGTGCAGACTACCTCCACATTCATGCGCCGAATTAGATTTTGTGATGAAAAATCTGGATTTTCAAGTTGTTTGTTGCAGTCACGGTAAATATCGGAGGCGCTTTTGGCATCCAATAGCTCATCAATGCCGAAATACCTGCTCAATTCCAGGTGTGTCCAATGATACAATGGGTTTCTAAGTGAATAGGGTACCGTCTCGGCCCACTTTTGGAATTTTTCTTCGTCGGTGGCATTGCCCGTAATGTATTTTTCTTCGATACCCAAGGCTCGCATGGCCCTCCACTTATAGTGATCCCCTTGGATCCAAATTTTGGTCAAGTTTGCAAAATTTTTGTTTTCTGCAATTTCATTGACTGGAAGATGACTGTGGAAATCTATTATGGGTTGATTTTTTGCGAAGTTGTGATATAGTTCTTTTGCGTAATCCGTTTGGAGCAAAAAATCGTCCTGTATAAATTTTTTCATGCTTTGATTTAAAATAGATTTAATTAAGGGTGATGTTTCCAGTGCTCATTTGTGGAGCTCCCAGTTCAAAGCTCCGTTGCATGGGACTGCTACCACCTACATACACCTTAAAATTTCCAGGTTCAAAAACCCTTTCGCCCTCGTTGTTGACCATTTGGAAAACTGAAGGCTCTAAAGTGAAGGTAATATTTTTAGAGCTTTTAGGTTCCAGACTTACCCTTTGTACCCCGAATAATTGAAAATTTGGAACAGCCACAGAAGCCTCGGTATCTGATATATAAAGTTGTACTACGTCATCAGCTGTAATATCGCTTTCATTCGAAATATCGAGGGATACAGATACTTGGTCATTTTTGGTTATGGATGTTTTTGAAATACTGAGGTCGCCATATGAGAAGTCCCCATAGCCAAGGCCATAACCGAAAGGGTAGAGAGGCTCTTGATCCATGTATTTATAGGTTCGTCCTTGCATGGTATAATCTTCATAATCGGGGAGTTGGTCCAAGGATTTTGGAAAGGTAATGGGCAATCTTCCAGAAGGGGAAACATTGCCAAAAATAATATCGGCTATGGCGTTACCACCTTCTTCCCCAGGATACCAGACCAAAAGCACGGCATCGGCCAGTTCGTGTACCTCTGCCAAGTTCATAGGACTACCACCGGTAATAAGAGCAATAATAGGGCGCTCTCCCGCAGCGTCGCGCAACTTTCTTAAATAGGTAATTTGATTTTGTGGAAGGTTATAGTCGAGTCGATCTCCTGCAGTGGCAGATGCCAGAGCAGCTCCTTCTTCACCTTCCAAAAGATTGGAAATGCCCAATACCGCAATGGTGGCATCGCTTGTACCCGCATTCGGGGAAGCCCAATCCTGTGGATTAAGGGATTCCCTGTCCAATAAAGCTCCCTTTCTATACTGTAGTTGGCTTCCTGGATGAATGGCACCGGCCACTCCTTCCAAAACGGTCACCATTTTTGGGTTTACACCATAGTAGTTGCCTAAAAGGACTTCGGTATTGGAAGCGTTGGGACCTGTCACAAAATACCTGGAAAGGTCATTCTTTAAGGGAAGCACACCATTGTTCTTTAGCATAACGATACTTTTCTGTGCTACTTCCCGTGCTAGATTTCGATGCTCGTCGCTGTCAATCACATCGGTCGAAATGTCGTCATAGGGATTGCTTCCTTTTGGGTCGAAAAGGCCCAATTTAAAACGGGTACGAAGCAAAATGGCAAGTTCCTTATCAATCTCTTCCTCGGTAATGAGTCCTTGCTTTACAGCTTCTGGCAATCCTTCTAAATAGGTACTGCCACAATTAAGGCTCACACCGCTTTTAACGGCAAGGGCTGCTGCTTCGGCCGGAGTATCCACGACTCCATGTCCGCCATTTTCAGGAGAATTGTAGAAATCTTCCAGTGCCCAGCAATCGCTTAGCACATGGCCTTCAAAATTCCAAGTGTCCCGGAGTACATCCGTAATCAAATAATTGTTGGAACAACAAGGTTCTCCGTTGGTGCTGTTGTATGCACACATTACGGCTTCGACATCGGCGTCCACTAAAGATTTGAAAGCTGGCAAATAGGTTTCCCAAAGATCTTTTGGGCTAGCTGTGGCATTGAACTCGTGGCGTAGTTTTTCAGGTCCGCTATGCACGGCATAATGTTTGGCACATGCAGCGGTCTTTAAGTATTTTGGATTGTCCCCTTGAAGCCCTTTAACGAACGAAGTGCCCAGAATCGAAGTAAGAAATGGATCCTCTCCATAGGTTTCCTGGCCGCGACCCCAACGAGGATCCCTAAAAATATTAATGTTGGGTGTCCAAAATGTGAGTCCGCTATACCTAAGATGGTAGCCTTTGTCCTTTGCTGCATTGTGCATGGCTCGGGCCTCGTCAGAAATGGCAGAACTCACCCTAAAAGCAAGGTCGCTGTCAAAAGTAGCACCGAGTCCAATGGCCTGCGGAAAAACAGTGGCAGTACCGGACCGTCCTACTCCGTGCAATGCTTCGTTCCACCAACCATATGGAGGTATTCCCAAACGTTCTATTGCAGATGTGTTGTGCATCATCTGATCCGCTTTTTCTTCCAATGATAATCTCGAAATCAAGTCCGTTACGCGATCATCTATAGATAATGAAGTGTCGTAAAAAGAGAATTCATACTCTGTATTCCCCTCGCCGGTTGCTATATTGTTGGTGGTTGAATTATCCGTTTTTTGGTTGCATGATGAAGATAATAGGGGGATCACAGCACACAAGAAGAGTATCTTAAAATGTTTCATTGGTTGGCATTTTTTAATATTTTTCTTCAAATAAATTTCAAATTTCGTAAAAATATCGATTTTTGCAATCGATTGCACTGTACATTTTGTTAATCTATGAATTTTTTAGTTATTTTACTCAACGCAATTGATTGATTTAATAATAAATCAATTTTTTTTTGTGCATATCCAAAATGATGAGACATATTCTTAAAGTATTAAAGCTATTCCTTTTTTGTACTACCATTCTGTTGAGCACCACCGTGTTTTCCTTTTCCAATGGATACGATTTATGGCTCAAATACGATAAAATTTCCGACGTTGAACTACTTGAAAACTACCGAAAAAACCTTGAAAGTGTTTATTTGGAAGATGGAGGGGAGACCTTCGACATTATTCGTAAAGAGCTGTCCATGGGTCTTGGAGGTCTATTGGATGAAACGGTTAGTTTCAAAGCTTTTGATACGGCTGAAAACCAATTGATTGTTTCCAAGTTTGGAACCCTCCCGGAAGTTTTTAAGAATGAGGTCAAAATGGATCTTTTAAAAAAGGAAGGATACATAATCAAATCGATAAAACAAGGAAATCAATCTTATGTTTTGGTTACCGCAAATAGCGATCTAGGGCTACTTTATGGTACCTTTCATTTCCTTCGTGCCCTGCAAATGCATGAATCTTTGGACGGGCTTGATATAAAAGAGTCTCCAAAGGTCGATGTACGGATGTTAAACCATTGGGACAATTTGGATAGGACTATCGAAAGGGGTTATGCTGGATTTTCTATATGGAACTGGCAATCCTTACCCGATTACATTGATCAGCGATATATTGATTATGCCCGGGCAAATGCATCAATAGGAATCAATGGTACGGCCTTGACCAACGTCAATGCAAATGCCCTTATTATAACTCCGCAATACCTCGAAAAGGTAAAAGCTTTGGCCGATGTTTTCAGGCCATATGGTATAAAGGTATACCTCACGGCTAGATTTTCCGCTCCCATGGAAATAGGTGGACTGAGTACCGCAGATCCTCTTGACCCCGAAGTGATTCAGTGGTGGAAGGATAAGGCAAAGGAAATCTATAAAAGTATACCCGATTTTGGAGGATTTTTAGTAAAAGCAAACTCTGAAGGCCAGCCAGGTCCTCAAAATTACGGGCGAACCCATTTAGATGGAGCCAACCTTTTGGCTGATGCAGTGGCACCTTATAATGGAGTGGTCATGTGGCGGGCTTTCGTTTATTCCGAACACGATGCCGAAGACAGGGCCAAGCAGGCTTACACTGAGTTTGTTCCGGACGATGGAAAATATAGGGACAATGTATTGATCCAGGTAAAAAATGGTCCCATAGACTTTCAGCCAAGAGAACCGTTTCATCCATTATTCGGGGCTATGCCCAATACCCCGCTGATGATGGAGTTTCAGATAACAAAGGAGTACTTGGGTTTTGCCACACATTTGGTATACCTCCCCAAACTATTTGAGGAAGTGCTGCAGAGCGACACCTATCAAAAAGGGAAAGGTTCTCTGGTCGCCAAGGTGGTGGACGGTTCCCTGAACAACAAAAAACTAACGGGAATGACAGGTGTTGCCAATATTGGAACAGATATCAATTGGACAGGCCATCCGTTCGGACAGGCAGATTGGTACGGATTTGGAAGGTTGGCATGGAATCCTTACATGGACTCCAAAGAGATAGCTGATGAATGGTTGCGCTGTACTTTTGGCAATGAAAAACAATTTTTGGAACCCGTCAAAAAAATGATGATGGAATCTAGGGAAGCGGTAGTCAATTACATGAATCCGCTTGGCTTGCACCATATTTTTGATACCAGTCACCATTATGGTCCAGGTCCTTGGGTGGGCAATCTATCACGTCCAGAATGGAACCCTGTTTATTACCATAAAGCAGATGAGGAAGGTATTGGTTTTGATAGAACAAAAACAGGCAGCGATGCGTTGTCACAATACGCTCCTGAATTGGAAAAAATGTATACCAACCTGGAAACCTGCCCCGAAGAATATCTGCTGTGGTTCCACCATTTGCCCTGGGACTATAAGCTCAAAAGCGGAAGGACCTTATGGGATGGTCTTGGAATAAAATATCAAAAGGGAGTGGACCAAGTACGAGACATGATCACAACTTGGGAAAATATGAAACCTTATGTTGATAGTGACACCCACCATCAGGTAAGCATGTTGTTGAATATACAGCTCAAGGAAGCCAAATGGTGGCGAGACGCTTGCATGCTATATTTTCAGACATTTTCAAAAATGGATTTTCCGAAGGAAATGGAAACTCCGGAGAATACCTTGGAATACTATAAATCTTTGAAATTCCCCTATGCGCCAGGTATACGTCCGCGCTGGGATTAAATTTTAACAATACCTAATGAATAAAAAAACAGCCATAGTAACCGGAGGTAACTCTGGACTTGGATATGCAACTGCCAAGAAATTTTGTGACCAAGGCATCAAAACCTATGTGATAGGCCGCACCAAGGAACGTACCGAAAAGGCCTGTGAGGAAATGGGACCAAATGCAGTCGCATTGATTTTTGATTTGACAAAACTGGATGAGATTCCACAAATCGTTCAAAAAATATACGATGATGAGGGACATATTGATATACTTGTCAACAATGCGGGTATCAATATGAAAAAACCATTCATAGAGGTAACCGATGAAGAATTTGAACGAATAGTGCATACCAATCTCTTTAGCGTTTTCGCCATCAGTAGGGAAGTGGTTAAAAAAATGAAAGAAACCGGTGGTGGAAGTATAGTCAATATCAGTTCTATGGCCGCACAATACGGTCTACCTCAAGTAATCGCATACTCGTCCAGTAAAACGGCCATTGAGGGTATGACACGTGCCATGGCCGTGGAACTTGCCCAGTTTGGCATAAGGGTGAATTGTATAGCCCCAGGTTTCATCAAAACAAAAATGACAGCGAAGGCATTGGACTCCGATGCAGATCGTAAAAATAAAGTGTTTTCCAGGACACCAATGGGTAAAATGGGACTGCCGGAAGATATTGCGGATGCCGTTTACTTTATGTGTTCAGATGAATCCAAGTTCGTGACAGGGACCGTTTTGCCTATTGATGGTGGGAACAGCATTGGTTTTTAAAATATGGGAGAGAGACAGATGATCACCATGCAGCAAAATATGCGTTGGTATGGCCCCCATGATGGTATACGTCTTTGTGATATCAGACAATGTGGGGTAACGGGGATAGTTACTGCATTGCACCAAATCCCTGTAGGGAAAGTTTGGAGTGTGGACGATATTCAGGAAAGACAGCGCATGATTGTAGAAGAGGGCATGGAGTGGACCGTAGTGGAAAGCTTACCGGTCCACGAGGATATCAAAAGACAAGGAGGGGACTACCAGCAATATATTTCCAATTACAAAAAAAGCCTTGAGCATTTGGCCGAATGTGGCCTAAAAGTGGTGGCATATAATTTTATGCCCATTTTGGATTGGGTCCGCACCGATCACGCATTTGTTAACCCCGACGGAACCAAAGCGCTTCTTTTTGATGAGATAGCCTTTATATTTTTTGATGTCTTTTTGTTGAAAAGACGCGGAGCGGAAAGCGATTATTCCAAAGATAAGGTGGAAGAAGCTTCGGAATATGGAAAAACTTTGAGTCAAGATCAAAAGGACCAACTATTTAAGAATGTATTGTTGGGATTGCCTGGAAGCGATGAAAGTTTTACCCCAGAAAAGATTTTGGAGCTACTGGATGCCTACAAGGGAATTGATGACCAAACACTGCGGAGCAATTTGGTTCATTTTCTTTCCGAAGTCGCTCCCGTGGCTGAAAGGGTGGGCATAAAGTTGGCGATACACCCGGACGACCCTCCTTTTTCGGTTTTGGGCTTGCCAAGGGTGGTATCCACAGAAGAGGATTTAGCACAAATTTTGTCGGGAGTTCCTGTAAATGCCAATGGACTGTGTTACTGCACAGGTTCTTTGGGTGCACATCCCGATAACAATCTTTCACGAATTATAGATACACACGGTGACCGCATTCATTTTTTGCATTTAAGAAATGTCAAAAGAGAAGATGGGAAACGTTTCAGGGAGTCCGAGCACCTTTATGGTGACAACCCCATGGAAGAAATTATTGAGAGGATACTGTTGTTGATGGACAAGAACGGAGCAGCACTCCCCATGAGGCCCGATCATGGGTTCCTGCATTCCATGGAAGGTGAGGAAAAGTACCCTGGATATTCTTTAATAGGAAGACTTAAAGGATTGGCGGAAATAAGAGGAGTGGAGCTAGGATTGGCCCATAAACTAAAAATATAGGTCAGGTCTGACTCGGTACATATGTAAAACAATGGTTGCCAGTGAAGATTTCATAGGAGGCTTAAACATCATTGTATCTCTAATAAGAAAGCATTTACAACTATTTCTTGTTATTTTAAAGTTCATATTGCCCAAAAACATAAGCAAAGGGTATGAAAATTCTTGGTATTTCGGCTTACTATCACGATTCCGCAGCGGCTATTATTGTTGACGGTAAAGTGCTGTTCGCAGCCCAGGAAGAAAGATTTACGAGGATAAAGAACGATGCATCCTTTCCCGAAAATTCAATACAATTTTGCCTTTCCGAATCAGGGTTTGCCATTAACATGGTTATCGATAAAACTATAGTCACCTTGAATAATTTTGCGGTTTTCTTCCTGCCTAACTAAAAAAAACCTGATGACATGGACCACCTTAATCAAAGTCTGGTCCATCCCATGCCATATCTTCGTTCATGCTCTTTGTCCCGTTTATTTCTGGGCGTTGGCTATGTTTTGAGATAATATCGCTTTCAGGATCCAATCAAAGGATAGGACCACACTCTTTTTTTATTGATACACGTGGATAAAAGTCATGTTTTTTGTTAATCCGTAGCTTTATTTTTAACAATACGAACTGAAAAAACAAATAACAATCATGAAAGTTTACGATGACAAGCATATCAAAAATGTGGTATTTGTAGGTGCCCATGGAAGCGGTAAAACCACGCTCGCCGAAACAATGTTGTTCGAGGCGGGCCTGATCAAACGCCGCGGAACGGTAGAGAACAAGAGTACCGTATCAGATCACCATGATATAGAACACGAACGCGGGACTTCGGTCCTTGCCACCCCACTGCATACCGAGTGGCGAAACTACAAGATCAACATTATCGACACCCCCGGACTTGATGATTTTATCGGCGAGATCCTTTCTTCCATTCGCGTGGCCGATTCTATCGTAACCGTCATCAATGCCCGGTATGGAGTGGAGATAGGCACAGAGATCATTTGGAACTATATTGCCCGCTACAACAAACCCACCATCTTTGTCATCAATCAAATCGATCATCCCAATGCGAATTTCGACGATAGTTTTAAAGGAATCCGTTCCCTTGTGGGATCCAATGCCGTAAAAATTCAATATCCCTTGGTCATCGATGGGTCGCAGTGTATCGTAGACGTACTTAAAATGAAGCTTTACAAATTTGGTCCCGACGGTGGGAAACCCGAAAAATTGCCCATCCCCGATAACCAAAAAGAACTGGCGAACCAATTGCACAACGAATTAGTAGAAAAGGCCGCTGAAAACGACATGGACCTATTGGAACTTTTTGTGGAGAAGGGAACTTTGAGCGAAGAAGAATTGCGACAAGGCATTAAACTAGGCATGCTCAATCATGAACTTTTTCCTGTTTTCTGTGTTTCGGCCCTTCAGGATATGGGCAGCGGCCGACTTATGGGCTTTATTGATAATGTAGCCCCGGCTGCGGCCGATTTGAAACCGGAGCAGAGCGTAGAGGGTAAAGCGGTTAAGCCATTGCCTACGGAACCTACAGTGCTTTTCGTATTTAAGACGGAATTTTTGCCAAATGTGGGCCAGATTACGTTTTTTAAAGTAAAATCCGGAGAACTCAAGGCAAACGACAGGCTGGTCAATGTCCAGAACGGTGAAACGGAGACATTGAATCAATTGTTTATCATGGACGGCAAGGAGCGCCGGCCCGTTTCAAAATTGAACGCAGGTGATATAGGCGCCTCGCTCAAACTAAAACATACCAAAACCAATGATACTTTGCATGCCGAAGGGCATCCGGTAACCATCAAGCCCATTCAATATCCCGAGGCCCGTACCCGGAAGGCGGTGGCTGCTGTTGAGAAGCACGATGAAGAAAAAATGATGGAGGCCCTTAAAAAGATACACCTTGAAGATCACACGGTCGTCGTTTCCTATTCTCATGAATTAAAACAGCAGATATTGGCTTGTCAAGGCGAGTTACAACTATCCGTTATCAAATGGTCCTTAGAAAACGAGTATGGAGTCAAGGCTGATTTTTCACGGCCCCGTATTGCGTACCGCGAAACCATAACCCGACCTGTTACGACCAGCTATCGCCATAAGAAACAATCGGGCGGGGCCGGTCAGTTTGCGCAGGTACATATGAAAATCGAACCCTGGCACCAGGATATGGCCGAGCCCGAGGGCTTTAGTATACGGGGCAAAGAAGAGGTAGAACTGCCCTGGGGCGGTAAATTGGTCTTTTATAACTGTATCGTTGGCGGCGTTATCGATCTGCGGTTTTTGCCTTCGATAAAAAAGGGAATTTTGGAAGTGATGGAATCCGGTCCTTTGACCGAATCCTATATCCGTGACGTTCGTGTCATGGTCTATGATGGCAAGATGCACCCGGTCGATTCCAACGACATTGCTTTCAAGATTGCTGGAGCCCACGCTTTCAAGTCCGCCTTTTTGAATGCAAGGCCCAAACTTCTGGAACCCATCCGTAACCTTAACGTAAAAGTTCCGGAAGATACTGTTGGGCAGGTCATGACCGATCTGCAATCGCGTCGGGCCGTTATTTTGGGAATTGAAAGTGCCGATCAGTATCAGATTCTCCGATGTACCGTCCCTGAAGCGGAACTTTACGGGTATTCTACCGAGCTAAGGTCGCTTACCCAAGGTAAAGCCACATTCCATGCTACATTTTCGGCATTTGAGCCCGTTCCAGGAAACATTCAGGAAAAAATCGTAAAAGAAAAAGATCAACCTGTGGATGCATGATTTGGATTTAGTCTCCAAATAGGGTGTCGGACGCTACGGTCGATCCTTCTCGGTCTTTTGTACTGATGGGCTGGAGCTTTTTGACCATGCCGGATATTGGCAAGCATTAAAAGCAACCTCATGAAAAAAGTCTATGGTTTAATTTGAAGAAAGTCTAAATGAATGAAACCACATTTTGAATGAGTAAGAAGAATCGTTTATTTGAACTTTACTTAAGGTGTTTTGGAAAATCCATCCGACCGCCCAAAACTCTTACAATGAATATTTTCTCATTTTCCACAAAATAGAATATGACATGTGCCTTGTACCTATAGCGTAGCAACATTTTGTCCTTTACTGCCACATATCTCTTTCCGAGTTCAGGGTTGTCGCCCAAATCAGTTATAATAGTTTTGAGTCCCTGGGCATATTTTAAAGATTGCCCCTCACCGAACTTTTTTATTGTGTATTTGGCAATGGCCTTCAAATCTGCCTTTGCCTTTGCACTAATGACAAATTTATTTTCCGGCATTGTGCTCGTTTATAGCTTCTTCCCAAATACTATCGATAGTAGCATCGGTCGGACCGCTTTCAATTCCTTCGATCAACGCTTCGTTCAAATCAACGATACGTTTTCTACGCTCTTGATCCTTTCGAATTATGTCCCTGATATATTCGCTGTCGTTCGTGTAGAACCCTTGCTCGATCAAACTTTTGACAAAGGCATCTTGTTGTTCCGTAAAAGTGATAGATTTTCTAATTACCCCCATATTGAACCAATATTATTAATAATGATTCAATTTAAGCAAATAATTTGGTATAGACAACAATGGAAAAAGTAAACTCTTTATGATCAATGAAGTTATATTAAGGTGAAAGTTAAATAAAAACGGTGATTTAAATTTAATTAATCAAAATTGTCTCCAAATTTTATTATCCTGGTAACAGAAAGCATATCCATATGGTCAAAAGTTACCTATTCGGTAACCTTTTTTTTAGAAAAAAAACGTAACATATTGGTTTATAGCTGGATAATAAAATTTTTTGTGTAAAGTCAAGCAGCCCGGGTTCTCTAGTTATGACCGGTACCTAATTTTGGGAGGAGGTCATTTTTAGGAAAGACTACACATTATAGTAGTTTTTTTTTGGATAAAAGGGTTAATATTTTTGTTACCTTATCTGATTTCCGTTACATTTTATGAAGCCTGGAAGCCTCTTCCTCTAAAAACGGCCCAAGGACCTCTACCTTTCTTCCTCCTTTTGCCAACACATCCCTAATGGGAATTTCAAAAACCCAATTGGGGTCATTTCTACCTACAATTTGATAATAGGTTTCTTTGCTCAATCCATAGACAATTTTACCAATGCCGCTCCAGTAAATGGCCGATGTGCACATGGGACATGGCTCATCACTGGTATAGATGGTACAATTGTTCAAAAAGGAATGATCATATTTTTTGCTTGCTTCCCTGATCAAATTAATTTCGGCATGGGCCAAACAATCCTTATCATTGGCAATGGTGTTTTCACCTTTCAAGAGTACTCGACCATTCCCAGTGACCAGAATACAGCCAAAAGGCAGATTACCTTTTCTTTTTGATTTACGGGCGGTTTCAATCGCCATTTGGATAAATTTTTTATGTTTCTCCATGGATTGATTTTAATTTTGATGTCTTATCGCTTTTGCTCATTGCACTTCAATACCACCTACATGATTTCCTCCCCACTTATTCGACATGACTTGCTATATTTTTTAAAAACTATATCGAAATCTTTTAGCAACACTGTTTTATTCCCTTTTTTCCAGTTCTGATAATTTCATCTTGACATGTTCGTTCTTTGGATTCAGTTCAAGGGATTTTGAGTAGTTGTCTATGGCCTTTTTCTTATCTCCAAGCGCTTCATAGGCTTCGCCCAGACTATCAAAAGCATTGTATGAATTAGGGAAATTCTCCGTATTCAGGATAAAGAATGCCAAGGCCTTCGACATTTCACTTTTATTCCTGCTTCGAAGCAATCCATATCCTATTCGGTTGACAAGCTGTTCCGGCGGTCTAAAATCCCACGAAAGTCGGTGTGAAATCGATTGAAAGTGCTGAATCAACTGTTCCTTGCTTTTCACATCACGATAAGAAATACCATAACCATCAAATAGAGTGGAGATGCCATTGTAAAAAGCGATTGGGGGCACAGAAGCATGGTTTTCATTTTCGAAATATTCCATTTTGGCCGGAAAATCACCTTTACATATGCTGTTCAACCCTTCATATAATCTCACATGACGATCACGGTTTCTAATATTCCTCTTTCCCCAATTTGCTGTGGCCAAATAAAGAAATCTTTTAAAGGATTGGTCGGTAACTGCTTCCAATTTTTTGTCCATGGTTTCTACATCCCAAGTGCCAAAACTGGGATCCACTGCAATAAAAGCACTAAAAAGGGATTTTTCCTTCATATAGGCATGGGTGGTCAATAAAGCACTTAAAGAATGTCCAAAAAGAATTCGGTATGGATCGCTTCTATACTGGCTGTCCAATTCGGGAATCAGTTCATCTTCCAAAAATCTCAAAAAATTTTCCCCTCCCCCCGAATTGTTCTTTCTTACAGTAATGACTTTATCAGGGGTATAGTCCCTTCTGCGATCTACATTCTGAACACCCACCACAATCATTTCCGGAATTTTCCAACTTCGGTATGCATTGGAACTGAGATAATTTACCACCCCAGCTATACTTTTAAAATGTACGTTCCCATCGAGAACCATAAGTACTGGATAGCGCTTGTGGGATGATTGTTCATCATTGTAAGAGTCCGGCAGGCTGATCCAATACCCTCTGTCTTCATCCAAAATATTGGAGTGGAGCATATGTTTTGTTCCCAACATGATGGATTCGGTATCCTGAGACTTGATCTGCCCAATGCCCATGCATATAAAAAGTAATACAATGATGTTTTTATTCATTTTGTTGATTTTTTAAAATCGGTATGGACCACTGTTTTGCTCTTTGTTTTTTCTGAAGGTCTTTATTGCTGCAAACTATACATCAGTTTGACATGCCGTTCAATTTCATTATCAAAATCTTGATAAAGGGATTTGTATTTTGGCGCAAGATCAGCCTTGACACGCAATAGGGTTTCATTGAATTTCATACCATTTTTATGGTCCGTATGAACCCGCTTCCAAACAGTCGATAACAATTCCGCATCCCTCATTATTGCTTTTACGGTCGTTGCTTTACCGTGTCCCGTTAAGACAATATCAGGACCTAGCTCTGCAATTTTATGAAGCGTATCAATCATATTTGGAACATTACCGTGATCCGTGATCATCGGCATCCAATCTGAACTCAGAACGTCTCCCCCGAATATAATTTTTTGTTCGGGCAACCACATTAAAATATCTCCGGGTGAATGAGCACTATTGCTGAAAATAAATTCAACGTCCATCCCTCCGAAATTACGTTTTTGTCGTTGAACCAATAAAATATTGGGATACTTAAGCTGCGTGGTTCCGATTGCACCATGGGTCACTTTGGCATAAAACTCAACATCATCTTGACCATATTTTTTCATTGTAGAAACCGACTGTTCACTAGCAATAATTTCAACCACGGTATTGGTAAATGCCGCATTGCCCAACCAATGATCTGCATGACTGTGCGAATTGACCACCCAACGGACAGGAAGGTCCGTAACCGTTTTAATGGCTTTTTTGATGTTGTTGCCTATTGTTTCAGATGAACCGGTATCAAAAAGGAGTACGCCCGTTTCGGTAACAACAAAATGAACATTGGAATTCCATCCCTTGTTTTTGGGGGTGGGCAATCCTATGGATGGCGAGATGATGCTATATACATTTTCTGTGATGGTTGTCACCACAAAATCGGATTTGATATTCTTTGCCATGGAAATTTGGCCGATAAGCAGAAATCCAAAGAGATTAAAACGGAGTATTCTCATTTACTTTATAATCTTTTCATTTTTTTGTGTTTGCAATGTAGACTATACAAACCCAAAAATGTTACAATGGAATCAAAAAAAGGTTGTAATCGGAGCCATTTCGAACCTACCGGAATCTGGACGGAAAAAGAAATCGTTTATTTGAACTTTGATTTGGTGAATCCAATCATTTTGAATTAGGACCGTCATTGAAAAACTTTAATACTCTTAAGAATTGTTCGGTCATTTTGAGTTTCCCACACACAATATTCGGTAAGATCTTCATAAAGTCCAATTTGAAATCGTCGATAGCCATTATACCAAGTTTCGGACTTTTTTGGTTTTGACATGTTTTCAAAGTTAATTCAAACAGTCAACATGTTCTTTTCTCAATGTCCAGTCAAATGTTGTAAGTCCAGGTGGCACATACATATTAAAAAAGGAAAGCATGTTACCTCATTATGTCGGGATGACCGAACTAAGGTCATTCCTAAAGTTAATGAACTACTCCTACCCAGAGCGTCGAGGAATTCTTTAGGCACATAATTTTAAAAGTTGATATATATCATTTAATGTAAATCTGGCTTTTGCTACTTTAAAGCTGCTTTTAATCAAAAGGCCAAGAGAATATGGATTACATTGACAGTGGTGATATCTTGAACGAGGGCGACCGGATTAAACCCAGGAAAATCAAACAAGCGATTGTTGAAATCGTAAGCGATTCAGGCGAGGGAGCCCAAAAATGTGGACAGAGCTTCGGGGCAATCTCCGCAAAAATGGGAAATGGCGTTTGGACCGTTGAGATCATTCCGGCAGAAATACAACCACCCGCACGCTCCCGAGAAGGCGCCTCCGGAATCCGGGTGCGTATCGGTTCCGATAAAGTGACCAATATGGGAAATCACGCTGACTTGGTGATCGCCCTCAATGAGCAGGTGCTGTACGGTCGTATCCGCCAAGATGCCTATAATGAGAATACCCTGATGTTTATCGAGAATAAATGGGCCAAAAGCGAACAGGAATCCGTTAGACAGCAGTACTCGGAAGCATTATTGAAATTTAAGGAATTGGGCATTCAGGTGGTCGAGATCTCCATGGAAGAGGAATGTCTGAAACTAATGCCCGATCCCCGCAAAGGTAAAAACATGTGGATCCTGGGCCTGCTCTGCTATATGTACGATCGTGACATCCCTAAGGCCGAGAATCAGATCCGAAAAATCTTTAAAAAGAAAACCGATGAGGTAATAGATTTGAATATCAAGTTGTTGCAAGCGGGATATGATTGGGCCAGAGAAAATCTTCCCTTTCATTACGAGGTGACGCCGATGGATGTGGATGATGATATGGTGGTCATGAACGGAAATGAAGCCCTCAGTTTGGGTGTCATGGCATCGGGTATTGAACTGTGTTCGATGTATCCGATAACGCCTGCGACATCCGTATCCCATCACCTGGCCGAATATTTTGAAAGGGTCGGGGGTATCGTGCATCAGGCAGAAGATGAGATTTCTGCTATCGGATTTGCGATCGGTGCTTCTTTCGCAGGGAAACCAGCAGTAACGGTTACCTCGGGACCGGGATTGGCACTCAAGACCGAGTTTATCGGCTTGGCCGTCATGGCAGAAATCCCGCTCGTGATAATTGATGTTCAGCGAGGGGGCCCCTCTACCGGATTGCCGACGAAGGTTGAACAGAGCGACTTGTTGGCAGCGATTTACGGGGAGGCAGGGGATGCCCCAAAAATTGTGCTTGCAGCCGCAACTATCGAAGAGTGCTTTCACTTTGTTGTTTTGGCACGCAAGCTTGCCGAATCATTCCGAACGCCCGTCATATTATTGAGTGATGCGAACCTGGCAACAGGGGTACAACCCTTCCCGCGTCCAAAAATCGACCCCTTGTGGCTGACCAATCCCATCGATCAGAGCCCATGGAAGGATGGGGCCTGGCCATTTGGATGGGATGAAAATACAGGAACCAGCAAAAGACCGATTCCGGGGCAGAAAGGCGGTATGTATACTGTAACGGGACTGGCACATGGAAAGACAGGAAAGGTGGCATACGACCCGGACATTAATCAGGCCAGCGTTGAAAGCCGAAGCCGAAAGATCGCCTCTTTCCAGAAAAGCCTTAAACCACCAAAGATCAACGGTGACCCGGAAGGTGATATTCTGCTGGTTGGTTGGGGATCTACACTTGGTGCCATAGAGGAAGCCGTAGCCGATGCCCGTGCCGAAGGACTAAAGGTAAGCAGCCTGCACTTGCGATTTCTCTTTCCCATCGTTCCGGGGTTGGTAGATATCTTCAAAAGATTCAAAAAAGTCATCACCGTTGAGATCAATTATAGCGATACCCTGGGCCACCCAATGGTCACTCAGGAGAATCGCCGTTATGCCCAGTTGGCGTGGCTCCTTAGGGCACAAACACACATGGATATTGATTGTTTCAGCAATGTCTATGGGCAACCCCTGAACCCTGAAAAGGTATTGAAAATGATCAAGCGCGAATTGAAAATTGAAAACTCCAAAGTCAAAGTATAAAAACTTGTAATGCCATGCTTGTACAAACTCATGAATTATGTTCCGTCCCCTCCTTTGACCATGATTATGGTATGGAGGATTACGGTAAAGGTGTAGCCCGCTGGTGTCCGGGTTGTGGAGGCCACTCCATACTCACCACGGTACAGCGCGTCTGTAAGGACATGCAATATGAACCTGAAAAAACGGTGGTGGTCTCCGGTATCGGATGCAGTGGTCGATTTCCACATTATATGGGAACCTATGGGTTTCACGGCCTTCATGGAAGAGCATTCCCGGTAGCCAGTGGCGTGAAATTCAGACGACCCGACCTCAACGTTTTTGTTGTAACCGGAGATGGGGATTGTTGCTCAATTGGTGCAGCACACTGGGTACATGCCATTCGGTACAATATGAAAATGGTGGCATTGCTCTTTGATAATGGCATTTATGGTTTGACCAAAAAACAAACTTCACCCACTAGCCCGTTGGGCACCCATTCCAATACGCACCCTAGGGGTTCCGTCCTTCCCCCGATCAACCCGATACAAACTACCTTGGGATTGGCCAATGTCTCCTTCGTGGCGCAGACCGTGGATTGGAATTCTGCCCACCTCTATGCGACCATACGAAAAGCGGCCGAGCATCCCGGCCTCGCCTTTGTACGCATCGTTCAACGGTGCCCTGCGTTTATGCGCGATCTCTATGGTGATATTGCTGTCAACCCGAAAAACCTTATCCTGCTCTCACACGAAAATGGGATCAATCTGAAACATAAGGCCAGGCAAGCCTTTGGTCGAGTGATCGAACACGATCCTTCCAATATTCACAAGGCTAGGGAACACGCAGAGATCAATAATGGCATCCCGATCGGTTTGCTATATCAAAATACCGACAACGCCCGCTATGATGAATATGGAGCTCACAATATTGGGATGGGCGTTGAGGAAAAAAAGCAGAATCTGGAATCCCTATTGGATCAATATAGTACTAGTAATTCAGTGTAATGAACGAAATAAATAATTCAAATGCGGATCAGATCCTCGACTGTTATGTCGATAGGAACGTCGTGGTTACTAGAGAGCAAGAACCCGCACCTCAGAATGAGGAATTGAAAAGCTATCGCGATCAATTGCACAAGTACTTTGTGCAGGGTGTAAAAACGGACTTTTGCCAAAATATTACCGTGGCACCGATTTTGTCCGCCCCGTGCTTGCGGGACATAGTACCTGCCATGCACTATCCGGTACTGTTCGATTGGGAAAAAAGCAATCTCTGCAGCCTTCATGAGCGACTCGAAGTATTGATCTCAAATCATTGTGCTGCGGATATCAGTAGTGTCTTGATCGAGAAACTCCCTTCCATCCTCTTGTCACTTCAAGGGAAACTGCAAGTGGCTGAACCGGAACTTAATTATGGATTCCAGGTACATGAATTGATGGAAATATTGGGCAATGCTCTGGGCGACGACACACCCAAGGATTTTCAAAAACAATTAGATCCAATAAAACAAAAACTCCTATCCTACAAAGGGTCCATCATGGGTTTTGGTGCACGGACTCCTTTTCATCTGCTCCATATTCATTTGAAAGCGCGAATTGCAACTTTTTCAGAGTTCATTGTTGATATCCAACGGAAACTATCCGGATTGAGTGAAATTGTCGACCTTCAGGATAAGGGCCGGGAAAAGGACAGTACGCATTTTGAGTTTGCCAGGGACCTTTTGTCTTTGGACGAAGTACAGGATGTCGCACCTCGGAGGGTTAGTTCAAATCTGTCAAAGGCGAGACTCAAGCGAATTCGGGATAGCATAAAGGTACTTTCCAACGCTGTGAAATCTTATACAGAGCATCCCAATAAGATCTTTATCACAAAAAAACTACTGGAAAGCTATGACCTTAAAGAGGTGTTCGGTCAGGCAACTATTGAGGTTGTGGAATCTGACGCCATTTCGCATGCCAAAGTTTATTTAAAAAAGGAATTGTCGAATTTTGTAGCACTGATCCAGGCGATGCGTTTGGCGGAGCTTGAAATAGGACAGACCTACGATGAATCTTTGCACGATGCCTATTTTGCAGGATTCGCCCCGTCCTATCTGAATTACGGGGATATTAAATATTTTCCCCCTGTCATTGTCATTGACGAGAGCCGCAGTATTGCCGAACAGCCAAAGGATTTTCTTTCCCTTTTGTCAGACGGTGCCTTTATTAAGGTTTTCGCCATCAATACATTGAACAACATCAATTTACCTGTCGTATCTTCTGAGTTGGAAGAAAGCGCATTGGAGATTGCATCACTGGCCATCTTCCGCAGAAATGCCTATGTGTACCAGGGAAGTATTGAAGACCCCTTCGCTTTTGAAAATGCCTTACGTGATGGGCTGAACGCCACCGCACCGGTACTCTGGAACGTATTGCTGCCGGATGCCGGATCGGAAGACGCCCCCGGTTGTCCCATCAGGATTCATAGGGCGATCGAAAGCCGGCAATTTCCACGCCTGACTTACGATATCGAGGCCGGGATGGATTTTGGAAGCCATTTCAATTTGGAGGACAATCCGCAATGCGATCTCTTATATCCAAATCAAGTTCTGGAAATCAAAATTCCCGGTGGAAAGCATATGGAACTGTTTAGTCTGAGCTCTGCGGATTATCTTGCTATGGAAACGCGCAATTTGCAAACCCTTGAGATTATTCCCGACTGGTATCAAAAGGAAAGTCTGGTATCTGTAGTAGACTATCTTTCAGCCGATCCGGAGTCCCAGATAGGAAAGATACCCATCATTCGGGTAGTGGATGAAGACTACAAACTGCATAGGGCGGCCATTCCTGCATCCTGGCTTCAACGGATAAGAAGTAGGCTGGACTATTGGCGTTTTTTACAGGAACTCGGAGGTGTCAAGAGCCAGCATTTTGAAGACAAGTTGTCGAGGTCCAAAGCTGAGTGGACACAGGCCAAGGAAGTAGAACTAAAAGAACTGGAAGCGCGGTTATACGAGGAGTATGAGACCCAAAGATCAGCTGACATTGAAAAATCCATCCACAATATACTCTTTGCACTCATGGAAGGTAAAACCGACTTGGCCAGCCTTGCGGTCAATTCAACCGCTCCGGTGCCTGTTAGCGTAACATTGGAAGCGGATCAGGAATCCGTTAAAACAGAGCCGGCTCCGAAGGAAACTCCTAAGGAAGAAGTATCGGTGAGTAAAGTGGCCTGGGTGGAAAGCGATGAATGTACTTCTTGCAACGATTGTATCAATGCGGTGCCCAATGTTTTTAAATACAACAGTAACAAACAAGCCCAAGTACACAATCCCAAAGGCGACAAATACTCAAAGATCGTTGCTGCAGCTGAGAAATGCCCGGCCATGTGCATCCATCCAGGTTTGCCACACGACCCGAATGAACCCGGGTTGGAGAAATTGTTGAAAAGAGCGGAGAAATACCAATGACCCAGTTGGCCTGTTAAAAACGGTAAATGATATGGGCAGTGACAGATACCCCTGTTGGTGCACGATTCCCATCGTTTATTTGAACTTTGACATAAAGATACTAAACGCCATTTTCAATTCCCATTAAGTTTTGTTATGTAAATTCTTCGCAAGATTGATACTGTTAAAAAGACTATAAGGCTATGATATATGTCAGATTTCAGTTGAAAAAGAAAGGTCACATTTGTGTCTTGTTTAATTTAAAAAACGGTTTTGCCTAAGTCAACACACACCTTTCATATTCCAGTAATGGGATTAGCGTATACCATAGACAGCCCAATTCGTGTGGCCCACTATGGTATTTCGTCTGTAATATCCATTATTGACGATGAGCTAATGGAGAAAATGAATTCGTTTTATAGCAAAAAATTCAATTTTCCCTATAAAGAAATATCAAAAAACACACAGGATTATCGTGCCAAACGTATTACTTCCTATTTAAATTTAGTAGATACCATCGTCAAGAAAAAATTCTCGAAATTTAAAAAAGAACTGGCTGAAAGCAAATTGGCATTGGAAAGCTTCATCGCCACCTTGCCCCATAAATCCTATATAAAGGAAGGACTTTCTAATTTAATAAATGAAGGTTCAGTTCGTAAGGATGACATAGAAAACTTTTTGGAGGTACATTTAAAAGCTGGAGATATTGATGTGAATATCATGACAAAAGTTGATAAGGATAACTTTGTCAAAAGTGAGCAATTGCCTATCGAATTTAACGATGCGCACGCATCACTTCGGGGTTTTGCCAAGAGTAATTTAAATTCTTCAGTAGTGCTCTCGGCAGGAATGAACCCAAGGTTATACAGCTACTTTGAAAATTTCAAAGATTTCTTTCCTGATAGAAACAACCAGTTAAAAAAGAAGATTGTTCTTAAGGTCAGTGATTATCGCTCGGCAACCATTCAAGGCAAATTTTTAGCAAAAAAAGGACTTTGGGTCTCAGAATATAGGATTGAATCTGGTTTAAATTGTGGCGGACATGCATTTGCAACAGATGGCTTCTTATTGGGTCCTATTTTAGAAGAGTTTAAAAGTAAAAAAGCAGAATTAATACAAGACACGCACAATGTTCTGGCGAAAGGGTTACTTCAGAAAGGGCTGGCTGTCCCAGAACAGCCTTTGGATTTGAAGATCACCATTCAAGGAGGTGTTGGCACAGCAGATGAACACGAGTTTTTACTTGAAAATTACCAAGTTGATTCTGTAGGTTGGGGAACCCCATTTTTATTGGTTCCAGAAGCCACATCGGTAGATAAGAAAACTAGGACATTATTAGCTAATGCCATTGAAAAGGATTTGTATTTAAGCAATATTTCGCCTTTAGGAATTCCTTTTAACACTATAAAAGGCACCACAAATGAGTACCACAGACAAAAACGTATCGACAACAATAAAGCAGGAAGTTCTTGTCCAAAAAAATACTTGGCATTGAGCAAAGAATTAGGTACAAAAGGTATTTGTACAGCTTCAAAAAAATATCAAGCTGTGAAACTGCAAGAATTAGAAGCCAAAAGATTTGAAATCTCTCAAAATAAGTATGAAAACGCCAAAGCCAAAATAACTGAAAAAGCCTGCCTCTGTGTAGGTTTGGCCAATGCGTCTTTTTTGGAGAACAATATTAAAATAAAGGGGCAGGAACAAGGTGTGGTTATTTGTCCAGGACCTAATATGGCTTATTTCCATAATGAAGTGTCGCTTTCCAAAATGATGCAGCATATTTATGGAAATGGGTCTGTACTTTCCCCCATAGATCGCCCAAATATGTTTGTGAAAGAATTGAAAATGTATGTGGATTATTTGAAAAATGAAATAGAAACTATTTCAGAAGAAGTTACAACTAAACAAATCAAGAAATGGGAAGCTTTTAAAAGTAATCTGTTTAACGGAATCGCCTATTATCAGGATTTGTTTCTAAAGTATCTACCTCCTGAAAGCACCAACATACAAAAGGACCTTCTATTTTTTAAGGAAGAACTCATAGCAGTTACTATTCCAGAAATGAAGGAGGTGTTATTTAAGAGTTGATAAAACGAAAAACATCGTTTTTTTGAACTTTGATTTAACTCAGTGTTTGTTGGCAGATCATTTTAGTATTCAATCTGTTCTTTTACTTGAAAGGGCTGATGACGACTTTGATCCCATTTGTTTGAAGGGAAAGATTTGGGAGTTTATTAAAGAGGATATTGTCGAGTCCATTGAAAAGTTCAGGAAAGGCCAATAAAATATCTAATGTTTACTTCAATCCTAATCATTGGTTATGATGAGGTTTCGGTATTCAATAATGGGCTGGTTTGACAAACAGGTTCGAATCTGGGGGCAACAACTTTTTTAGATTGATATAATGATTGTAATGCTTAAGCTTGAAGAAGTATTTAGAGTGGATAGGACGTATAGAGAACCACTAAAAACGGATAAATTGAACCGCCTTAATTTTAGCAATAATTAAATCTGAATCGGTCACTTTTTTGTGATTTTACCATGCTCACTTTTTTCCGTTTCGAGTGGTATACTAC
>QGCX01000046.1_pt1 | contig 37302 bp, 37 predicted proteins | sample 4708031 | NCBI WGS metagenome assembly QGCX01 (sample SAMN08941163, study PRJNA450518) | Sediment metagenome, whole genome shotgun sequencing project. | reverse complement strand
GCCGCTAACTCAGCTCTAGGCCTTGCCAGCACTGACTTGCTTTCACTTCGCTTTGCAGCGCTGTGTGCCGTGTCAGTGGAGGTGCATTATAGGCATCGATTCCCAAGGCGCAAGCGTTTTTTGAAGAAAATATAAAAAAAGCGTGATTATGGGTATTTTTCAATCTAAACGCTTATAAATAGAGCTTAACTATACAAATTATGACCTATACCACCCTAGATAAGTGTCGAACAGTTAGACCCTTACTCTATATTTTTAGTCCTCATCAGCATTTGCTTATCCGAACCAATTAGGAAATTAGTCGTACTACCCTAGCGATACCCAATCAGACTATTTGTAATCAAGCGCGGATAACGTAAGCTGGGTAGTTCAAGCCAATATTAACTGGAGTAAATCATGAGTGTTAAGTCCTTTTCAGGTTTCAGTCCTATATTAGGTAAAGAAGTATGGATAGATCCTAGCGCGGTACTCTATGGTGAGATTAAGTTAGGTGACGATGTTAGTATTTGGCCCTTGGTAGCCGCTCGCGGTGACGTGAACCACATTCACATTGGGGCACGTAGCAATGTGCAAGACGGCAGCGTATTACATGTTACCCGCAAAACTGAGAACCCACCCGAAGGCTATCCTTTAATCATAGGTGAAGAGGTCACCGTGGGACATAAGGCGATGTTACATGGCTGCACCATTGGCAATCGTGTACTGGTGGGAATGGGGGCTATTATTTTAGACGGAGTAGTGGTTGAAGATGATGTGATGATTGGCGCCGGAAGTTTAGTGCCGCCAAATAAGCGTTTAGTCTCTGGTTACTTGTACATAGGTAGCCCGGTAAAACAGGCTCGTCCATTAAATGATAAAGAGAAAGCCTTTCTCAGCGAATCGGCGAACAACTATGTCAGGCTGAAACAGCAATATTTAGAAGAACAAGCTTAAAGGACTAGAGCCCCATTCGCTTCGAAGTCCTCTTGTTGCAATTTTTGCTCTAATAGCTCTTCAATATCAAATTGAACACTATGATAGGCCTCGAGTATTTTGTCGTCATTGCTTAAGGGCAAGCCAACTAAATGCTCGAGAGTACTTTTGCGCACAGCACACTGTACTTTCGCCCCCATGACTTGGGCGCTAAACTCGATACACTGATTTAACACTTGCCACTGTTGGTCATCGCCAATAATGATCGCTTGATTCATAATAGTTCTACTCCCGTCATTCGGCCTACTTGTAATTTATATTTGACCTTCTTAAAGTGTTGCCATGGAACAGCAAAACTGCAAGTAGATTATTAATGACCACCTGGCAAACGGCAACTTTCAAGCAACTCTCTAGCATTCAGCTTTACCACATATTAGCACTTCGTGAAGAAGTGTTTGTGGTAGAACAACGTTGTCCCTACCAAGATGCCGACGGCCAAGACTTTAAAGCCCTGCACTTAATGGCCTATCAAGAGCAACAGCTGCTTGCTTACGCCCGTATTTTTGCCCCAAAACAAGGTGAGGCAAGCATCGGAAGGGTCGTGACTAAAGTCAGCGGGCGCGGCCAGGGTTTGGGTCAACAATTAATGCAACGGGCCATTGATTACTGTCAACAGCACTGGCCTGAAGCGAGCATCAAAATTTCAGCACAGCGCTACTTAGAAAAATTTTATCAACAGCTTGGCTTTGAAATATGCAGCGAACCTTATCTAGAAGATGATATTCCTCATATTGCAATGCGGATTACCGTTAGCGGCTAAGGTTACGCCGTAATTCGCGTAATACCTGACGTGAACCGGGGCGAATACCACGCCACACCACGAAACTTTCAGCAGCTTGCCCCACTAGCATGCCTAAGCCATCCACTGTTTTAGCCGCGCCAAGCTCTGCAGCCCAACGATTAAACGGCGTGATATCGGCAGCATAAGTCATGTCATAGCAACGGCTAGTTGGTTTGATTAACTCTGGCTTAAGCGGCGGTAACTGGCCTTTTAATCCTGTAGAGGTGGAGTTGATAATAATATCGAAGTCGCCACTCAGCGCGTCATAAGAGCTGGCCGAAATAGGCCCCAAATCCGCAAAGCGTTCAGCTAAAGCTTGGGCTTTTACTAGCGTGCGGTTAACTATTAGCAGTTGAGCTAATTGCTGCTCTAATAATGGCCCGATAACGCCACGGGCAGCGCCACCAGCTCCGAGTAATAAGATGTTTAATCCGCTTAAGTCACCAAAGTGGGCGATTAAGTCTGCCACCAAGCCGGCACCGTCAGTATTGTCGCCCAACAGTATCCCATCATCGGTTAACTTCAAGGTATTAACTGCGCCTGCCAATAAGGCTCGCTCAGTATGTTGCCGAGCCGCTTGATAAGCTTGTTCCTTAAAAGGAGCTGTAATATTGCAGCCTTTGCCACCTTCTTTAAAAAACACATCTAAAGCTTGAGGAAAGCCGTCTTCTGCTGGCTCAATGGCACGATAAGTGAGTTTTTGCTGAGTTTGGCGAGCAAATAAGGTGTGAATAAAAGGAGATTTTGATTGGCTAATTGGGTTACCAAAAACTGCGTATAAATCCATTAGGCGCACTACTTAAGTAAATAATAGTGCACCATAACAAGGCTTTAATGAAAATAGAACAACTAAACAGCCCTGTTTAACGATTAATCGTCATCATCTACATCGGTAGAGCCCACATCGTCAAGGTCATCATCGTCACTAGTGCTCACGCTCTCTGCTACGCTGGCCTTAGATGGATTACTCACTAAGCCATGAAATACCTTACGGCCTGACAGTTTCTTATACTTTAACCATACTTTCTGCTCCGCTGTTTCGGCCTCTGCTTCACCTCGACATACAGAGACAAAGTAAGCCTCGACATCGTCGATAGGTTCCCTAAGCGACTCGTCTAACTCTTTAAATGCGTAACCACAACGTTCTAATAAATCAGCTTCTTTGATAGTGAATACACCACTACGCGAGAAACCACGGCGAAAATGTTTATCATCTGCAAATCGGCGTTTAGCCAAAAACGATCCATTCATAGTGTAAGACTCAACTAAAAAGAAATCATTAGTACCAACGAGCTCATGCTCAACAGTTAAAATAATTAATTCAAAGTGAAGGTTCTTGCAAGAAAATAAATCGCTTTTTTAACCTTTTTTCTGCGCCATGTTCAACCAATCTTGTGGTGTTAAGTAACGCTGATAAAGGAGCTCTTCAGCACTACCCGGTTCAGGCTGCCAGTTATAACGCCATTTCACCAACGGCGGTAGCGACATTAAAATGGACTCGGTACGCCCGCCCGACTGCAAACCAAACAAGGTGCCGCGATCATAAACCAAGTTAAATTCGACATAACGGCCGCGACGATAGAGTTGAAAGTCTCGCTGTTGCTCAGTAAACGCTAAGGCTTTTCGGCGCTCAACAATAGGCAAATAAGCCTTGAGGAAACCGTCCCCTACCGCCTGAGTAAAAGCAAAGCTTTGTGCAAAGCCCAGCTCGTTTAAATCATCAAAGAACAAACCGCCGACACCGCGGGTTTCGTTGCGGTGCTTAAGGAAAAAGTATTCGTCACACCATTTTTTGTATTTAGGGTAAAGCGTTTCACCAAAGGGTTGGCACAAGTCCGCTGCGGTTTGGTGCCAACTAATGCAGTCTTCATCGAAGCCATAATAGGGAGTTAAGTCAAAGCCACCGCCAAACCACCAGATCGGTGCAGCTCCGTCTTTTTCAGCAATAAAGAACCGCACATTAGCGTGAGAAGTCGGTAGTAAGGGATTATGCGGATGAATAACCAATGACACGCCCATGGCCTCAAAACGTCGTCCGGCTAACTCAGGCCGTTGTGCCGTTGCCGAGGCAGGCATTTGCTCACCGAATACATGGGAAAAGTTTACCCCGGCTTGCTCAAACACTTGGCCTTCGGTGAGAACCCGCGTGCGTCCCTCGCCGCTCAAACCTTGATGCTCTCTGGGATCACGTTGCCAATCATCGTGTAAGAATTTTGCTTGACCGTCTTGTTGCTCTAATTGCAGGCAGATACGCTGCTGTAAGTGAATAAAAAACTCTCGAACTGCCGCTGAATTGACTTGTTGCATGCTGCTACCTTCCATCGAGTTAAGCGCGGATCACTTGGCCGGTACTTATATCTTTTATTTGACTAGTTTGCTTGGCTCCGCCCAAAGCACCATCAAACACCAAATCCACCCCTATTAACTGTGCTGCTTGTTCGGCATTTTGAGCAGGCTGCTCACCACTGAGGTTGGCCGAGGTCGATACCAAGGGTTTACCGCTTAGCTGACATAGGTTCGCCACCACGGGATGCTCTGTGAGGCGAACAGCCACACTCGTAAATTGACCACAAATCCACGGCGGTGTGGCCGCTGAAACAGGCACCAACCAAGTGGTGGGTCGCGATTGCGGAGTTACCAATAACTGGCGTTGCTCCTCGGATAGGGCAGCGTAGTCGATATAGGGTAGCAATTGTGACAGCTCTGAGGCTAATAAGATCAAACCCTTTTCTACAGGGCGCTGCTTGATCTGCAAAATCTTATTTACTGCTTGTTGAGCTTCGGGATCGCAACCCAAACCAAAGACCGATTCAGTGGGATAAGCCACCACAGCTCCTTGGCATATAGCCTTAACCACGCGTGTTACATCGCGGCAAATAATCGCTTGAGAAGAACCATTACTCATTACTTTTGTACTTTTACCAAACTATGTATTAATACGAATTGCAAGGCGGCGCATACCACCACCGAAGGGCCAGCTGGGGTATCTTGATACCAAGATAAACACAGCCCAAGCAACACCGAGACTGCGCCAAATACCACTGCATAAACCGCCATTTGTTCCGGAGAACGACTCAAGCGCCGCGCTGTAGCAGCGGGAATCAATAATAGAGAACTAATAATCAGTGCGCCAACAATCTTCATCGCAATGGCAATCACCACTGCCAGTAATAGCAACAGTAAGGCCCGCATTAAATCAACATTAATGCCTTCAACTTCGGCAATTTGTTCGTTTACTGTGGCCGACAGCAACTTATTCCATTGACTAAACAGTACCCCCAACACCACTGCACCACCGCCCCAAATCCACAGTAAGTCCTGTTGAGTCACCGCTAATAGGTCACCAAACAAGTAGGCCATAAGATCGATGCGAACACTATCCATTAGCGCCACTACCACCAAACCCAAAGATAGAGCGGAGTGAGCCATAATGCCCAACAAGGTATCACTGGCTAACTGCTTGTAACGCTGCAAAGACAATAATAGAAGTGCCAACATGCCACCACTAAATACCATCGCCAATACTGGATTAATAGCTAACCATAAACCTAGGGCGACCCCCAATAACGAGGCATGCGCTAGAGTATCACCAAAATAAGCTAAGCGTCGCCACACCATAAAGGAACCTAAAGGCCCGGCCAATAAGGCAATACCCAAACCTGCCAATAAGGCATTAATTAAAAAATCATCCATGGATTATTCGTTCTCTTGGCTGCTGGCTTGATGATGATCATGTTCATCACACACATGGTGGTGAGTATAAACAGCCAACTGTTGACGTTCATTTTGGGCAAATAAGCGAGCAAACTCAGGATGCTGCGCCACACTTTCTGGCTCACCATGACAACACACATGGTGGTTGAGGCAAATAACATGATCGGTGCCAGCCATCACTAAATGCAGATCATGTGATACCAACAACACTGCACAATCGACTTGTTGAGCGATATCAGAAATCAATTGGTATAGCTCAATTTGCCCAGCAATATCGACCCCTTGAACTGGCTCATCTAACACCAATAACTGCGGCTCTCCCAGCAAGGCGCGCGCCAACAAAACCCGCTGCATTTCACCGCCAGACAAACGTACCAATTGTCGCTGTAAGAGGCTTTCAATGCTCAATTGCTCAATCACCTTAATCAGGTGCTTGCGTGAATAATGGCGCGCTAACTTCAGAAAGCGTTCGACACTGAGCGGAAAGGATTCATCGACACTAATTCTTTGCGGCACATAACCGATACGCAGTTTTGAGGCGCGAGTAATATTACCGGAATCAGCAGGAATCAAACCGAGAATCACTTTAATCAAGGTACTTTTTCCTGCCCCATTAGGGCCGATCAATGTGGTAATTTGGCCGCGATTAAGCTCAAGCGACACATGATCAAGTACCATGCGCCGATCAAAGCTAACACAAATATTGTTTAGCGAAAGTAAGGTGGTCAATGCCAAATCCTATAGATAATTAGCTCGTTACAACCCAGCGAAGTATGCTTGGGGGGCACTATTCTACACTAGATGTTACACTATCGTATTATTTTACCAAATCATCTAACAAAGCCTTTATGCGTAAACTGTTTTTCATCTTAATGTTAATGGCCTTTCCTAGCTGGGCCAGCAGTCCAAATATCTTAGTGAGCATTAAGCCACTGCAACTGCTAGTTAACAGCCTTACCGAGGGACAATACCAAACCGATTACTTAGTAAACCCCAATGTATCGCCCCATGATTACGCGCTACGCCCTTCGGATGTTCGAGCCCTTCGTCAAGCGGATCTAGTTATTTGGGTAGGTGAAGAGCTAGAGCCCTTTCTGAGTAAACCGCTAAACCAAAGCAATAGTGCCCAACTCAAGTTACTAGACATAGAAGGGCTTGAGCTAATAAAAGGGGAAGCGGAGCATGAGCACCACGGCGATCATCACCATGAGTTAGACCCACACATCTGGTTGGGCCCAACGCAAGCACGCAGCATTGCCCAAGCGCTAACAGAACAACTAATAAAAATGCAAGTTAAGCCCGAAGTTGAACTTAAACAACAATTGCTTCGCTTTAATCAAAAGCTAGATCAGCTAGTGAGCGCTATTCAACAGCAACTAGAGCCGGTAAAACATCAGGGCTATTTCGTTTTCCACGATGGGTATAGTTACTTTGAGCGTTACTTCGAGCTAAACCGCTTGGGCGAATTTACCATCAACCCACAGCGTCGCCCCGGAGCCAAAACCCTACAACACATTCGTCAGCAATTAGCTGAAGGAAAAGCTCAATGTATTTTCGCCGAGCCACAGTTTAATGGCGCGTTACTAACAACCATTAGCCAAGATAGCGGAGCTAAAATTAGCCTGCTTGATCCCTTAGGCATCACTGTTAAAAATACTACCGATGGCTATTTTGATTTATTACAGCAGTTAGCCGATAGCTATCGAGACTGCCTATTCGTTGATGCCAATGAATAAACGCAAACACGGAGCGTGAAGCCAAGGTGCTATGAAAAAGGGAGTACTTCTAACTCCCTTCTTTAACTAAGGTTCAAGTTTGGTTAGGTAAATCGTTGATTCGAATTACTTCACAAGGAGGTATATTTCCAAAAAACTGATATTCTCCGTTCCCCAGCTTTCTCAAACGATGATCGTTAGCGGAAACCTCGACCACAACCTCTACTGGGCTCCCTATGCTTTGAAGGAATAGTCCTGGTTCGTCGTCTGGATCCGTACACATGTTAATCACTTCCCCCCCATACATACCAATAAGGTACTTGATAGAGCACGAAGATACATCTAAGTGTCTGTTTTCTACAAACCACAGAGAAGGTTCTGCGCTATCCATATCCTCAGAAGACCAAACTCGCACAAAGTAATCCATCACCCCTTCAGGGGCAAGATGTGAAAATCGTTCGATGAACAACGCTCTCCACTCAGACGTACTTTTTAAGAGTAGGCCTTGAGCTTCAAGCTCGCTCTTTATCGCACGTGAATAATGGTATAGCCGTAATTTTTTCATTTATTAACAAGATTAAATCACTCGAGAAAATTGCTGGCGTCGAGCTTGATTACGAAAATAGACGTCAAAACACATACAAATATTACGAATCAATAAGCGCCCCTTGTTGCTCACTCGAATGCCTTGCTCGGTTAGCTCAACCAAAGCGTCGTCAACAAAGGGCTGCAATAACTGTAGGTCTTCGGCAAAGTAAGACTGAAAATCAATGTCAAACAGTTGCTCTAAGTCACCAAAGTTCAATTGAAAGTTGCAAATCAATCGTTTAATCAACTCTCGGCGAATCAAGTCATCCTGATTTAGCGCGATGCCCTTCCACTGTGCATGGCCTAGGCTGTCGAGCTGTGCGTAATACGTTTTCAGCTCCTTTTGATTCTGGCTGTAAGCATCCCCTAACATGGAGATAGAGGAAACACCTAAGCCCAATAAGTCGGCTTCGCCTTGGGTGGTATAGCCCTGAAAATTTCTATGTAACTGGCCTTTACTTTGGGCAATGGCTAATTCATCTTCGGGTTTGGCGAAGTGATCCATACCAATGAACTGATAACCGTGCTGGCTGAGAAACTCAATGCAATCGCGTAAAATTCCCAAGCGTTGTTCGCTAGAAGGCATTTTGCTTTCATCAATCTTACGTTGCGCGGCAAAACGACTCGGTAAGTGGGCATAGTTAAATACCGATAAACGGTCGGGATCTAAATCTATCACCCGCTGCAGCGTTTGCTTAAAACTGTCACGAGTTTGGTAAGGCAAGCCGTAAATCAAATCAATATTAACCGAGCCAAAGCCCACTGCTCTAGCTCGCTCCACTAAAGCAAAAATAAATCCTTCATCTTGCTCCCGATTAACCGCTTGCTGAACCTGCTTATTAAAATCTTGCACCCCTAAACTAAGGCGATTAAAACCCAGCCCGGCCAATAAATCGATGGTGTTTAACTCAATTTCTCGCGGATCGACCTCGATACTAATTTCTGCATCATCGGCAAACTCAAAGTGCTGATACAACAGCGAAGTTAGGCGTTTTAACTGAGCCGCATCTAAATAGGTAGGCGTGCCACCTCCCCAATGCATCTGACTCACCTTACGTTGCTTAAAGCGCGCGGCTTGAAGCTGAATTTCTCGCTCTAGGTAGTCGAGGTAAATATCTGCCTTATGTTGGTGACGAGTAATCACCTTATTGCAACCACAGTAGTAACAAAGCTTGTGACAGAATGGTATGTGCACATACAGTGAAAGCGCCCGCTCGGGATACTTGTCACAAGCTTCTTGAAACTGCGCCTCAGCGAAAGATTCGTTAAATTCTAAGGCAGTAGGGTAAGAGGTATAACGCGGGCCAGAGTAATTATATTTTTCAATTAACTGTTGGTCCCAATCAACCGCTGATAATGCCATTTGATTTCTCCTAGAGCGCTTTAACACTAAGCTCGGTCAGCGCTTTAGCTTCTTCTATTATCTGCTGTCTCAATGTTTCTTCTTCCGCTTCACGCTGAAGATCCTGACGCATTCTTTGCTGACGAGGCATTTTGTTGCGGGCTTCATGAGTCGGCAATTCTTTCACCGAATTATACAGTTGAAACACACAGGGGAAACGCGCCGACCAATCAATTCGCTTGGGTGTTTGTAGGGCGAGTAACAGATTGCTGATACGGATCACACCTTCCGACAAGCCACAGCGGTCGTCAATCATAGCGCTGGCTATATAACGAATATCCCCTAACAGGTTTTCGTTCCGCTTAATTAACGCCCGCTGAATCACCTTACGCTGACCCATTAAGCGGCCTAACAATAAGGCTGCATAAACTGCCAGCACAACAATGATCAGTAGCCCAGCAACGGCCCACCACAACATAACGATTAATCCTTATACTGATCTAAAGAAGAGCTATTTAACGAACGCCATAGTTGCTCGTCATCATCTAATTCTTCATCTTCTGATTCTTCAGATAGACCTAACTCACGCAATAATTCGGCGTGACGCGCCAGCTGTTGGTCTAACCATTGCTGTTCTTGCGCTGAAATTTTACCGCCCTCATCCAAGATATCAATCAGAGCCTCAACCCGAGTATCTGCTTCCAACTTAACTAGTTCTTGCTCTGGACTCAATGCTTGCGTTTGAGTTCTGGCTTTCGGTTTAGCGGGCTTACTAGATGGCGTAGTCGTAACGCCCAATTGGACAGGGGACTTACTGCCAATACGTGGATCGTTCTCTTGCTTAAGCGGTGTTACAGACAAGTCTTTTTCAAGACTTTGTTGACGACTACCGGCACTCTTACCTTTACCTATTTTCTTTCTATCTGGCACGGCAACGCGCTTTGCTTTAAAGTCAGGATCTTTTCGAACCCCAATTAAGCCGCCCTTGCGATTTTTTTTTCTAGACATCTTTTTTACCTCTGTGGAATAGCGCCACATCTGGGCCCACTATTTCCAAACTCATTTGATAGAATTCAGCTAACCAGCGAAACGTTTTATCGCTATAAAACGCTACATGGGTAGGATCATTTTTATAATGCCATTGGGCAAATACTTCGATTCCCCAATGGCGTTTTGTCATTACCGCCAATACCCCTGAAGCAGCCACTAAGCCGGTGAGTAACTGCCAAGACTGCGCCGGATAATTAAAATGCTCAACGACTTCACTGCAGGTAACGAGCTCATAATCTCGGCTTAACAAGCCCTCATCTGGGTAATATATAGGATCATAGTTTAGCAACTGGTGGCCCGCTTGCGCGAACAATAAACTAAGCGCAGGGCCGGGACCACAGCCAAAATCCAAGCCAACAACTGGGTGGCTTAACCGCGCAATGCTTGGCTCACTTAAGCGCTGCAAAAAACCTAAATAAGCGAGATCTTGAGGGTCATTATTGTGTAAGTCGTACTGCGCTTTTTCGGCTTCAGCACTCAGCACATCATGTGGATCAACAAAAATTAAATCACAAACGCTGCAGTGCCAATATCGGCAACGTTTATTACGATAAAAATCGCTGCAAGATACTGCATTACAGAGGGGACAATTCACCAACCACACCTAGCCTGTATTTTTTAGGGGCGCAAGTGTAACACTAACAACAAGGATGGCGAATATTAAATCAGATGTTATTGGGCAGCGCAGGCTGCCCATCTTTGACTAGTGCAAACCGCCAAGGTATTGAGATAATATTTCAATGTCTTTATCACTAAGTTTAGCTGCTACATCACGCATCATGCCATTAAGATCGTTGGCCCGCTCACCGCTACGAAAAGCTTCTAACTGATTTTTAATATAGCTGGCGTATTGCGAAGAAATCCGTGGAAAACGAGCTAAACTATGGCCTACACCACGAGGGCCGTGACACGCAGTACAAGCAGCGATGCCCCGTTCAATATCACCACCCATAAACAATTTCTGCCCGGCCTCAACATATTCTGGCGCGGTCGTGTTTGGGCTCATAGCTTGTGCCGAAAAATAAGCGGCGATATCTTCCATGTCTTGCTCAGAAAGCGGCATGGCCATGCCACCCATAATGGCATTATTTCGCCCCTCTTCACCGCCACTTTTCATTGCGGCTTGGAAATCTTTAAGCTGCTTAACTAAGTATTCAGCATGTTGGCCTTCTAATTTAGGGTAAGCTAAAGCTTCGCCTTGATCGTTATGACACGCTTTACACGTTGCGGCTTTTTGTTCGCCAGCGACGGCGTCACCCTTGGCCCATACTGGACTGGCTACCCCCGCCAATAACATTAAAACTAAGGTAAGTTTTTTCATGACATTCCATTTATTAGTATTATTCCAAACCACACACTGGCGCCCGTGTTACAATGCGCGAGTCCAGTAACGGCATTATTTTACACAATTTTGCCAAAAACGTAATGTATTACCCTAATTTCCTTGTGGAGCTCAATATCACCATGGCGCAATATCATTTTCAAAACACCCACTTCATCACTAGCGCGCCTAATATTCAGGCAATGCCCGAAGATAGTGGGATTGAAGTCGCCTTTGCCGGACGCTCTAACGCAGGTAAATCCAGCGCATTAAATGCATTAACCCGTCAAAAAAGCCTCGCCAGAACCAGTAAAACGCCGGGACGAACACAATTAATTAACGTTTTTGAAATAAGTGAAGGCTTTCGATTAATCGATTTGCCAGGCTATGGCTTTGCTCAAGTTCCCGAAGAAATTAAAAAACAATGGCAAAAATCACTATCTGAATATCTACAAGATAGACAAAGTCTACAAGGCATAGTGGTATTGATGGATATTCGCCATCCGTTTAAAGACACCGACAATGGGCTAATCCAATGGGCGGTAGACTGTGATTTACCAGTGTTAGCCCTGTTGACCAAGGCCGACAAGCTAAAACAAGGCGCCCGTAAAGCCGCCGTTTTAAAAGCTCGAAACACCGCTAAAGCATTTGCCGGAGAAGTACGAGTCGAAGCCTTTTCTTCACTAAAAAAACAGGGCCTCGATATTCTGCAAAACACCTTAGCAAATTGGTTTGATCAACATCAGCAGAAGCCACTCAACAGCGAACAGTAAACCCAGCACCACAATAGGTCATGACTCACATTTAGCTGCAACAACGGGCAAATATAACGAGAAAATTTTCATTATTTTCTCGTCTAGCACCTCTTCCGTCACAATTTTACTCAAAATGTAAGCCAAGGCTAAATATTGCAACCCGGCTACCGAAGAACGTAAAAAAAGCACCTCTGAAGCTCGCTATAATGTCGCAAAAACCGATGAGGAAAGAACATGAACCAAGATAAAGCGAAGCCTGCTGCAGAAGCCAGCAACGACGCAACAGCCGTTAATACAGCCGACTTAGCCAGAGCCTCACAACTTAAGCCAGTCAGCAGCCCACTAGTCACCCACATGTATACCGCCGATCCCTCCGCCCATGTGTTTGACGGTAAGATATATATCTATCCTTCTCACGATGTTGATAACGGCCAGCCTTTGAATGACAACGGCGACCACTTTGACATGCGCGACTACCACGTATTCTCGCTACAGCAGCCCTTCGGTATCGTCACCGACCATGGTAAAGCCCTCGATATAAAAGAAGTTCCTTGGGCTAGCAAACAAATGTGGGCACCTGATGCAGCCGAGAAAGACGGCAAATACTATCTGTATTTTCCAGCGCGTAACCACGCCGGTATTTTTCAAATCGGGGTTGCCGTTGCCGATAAACCCGAAGGTCCTTTCACCGCCCAGCCAGAGGCGATACAAGGTAGCTTCAGTATCGACCCAGCCGTTTTTAAAGATCAAGATGGAAGCCATTATATGTACTTTGGTGGTTTATGGGGCGGGCAACTACAATGTTGGCGTGATGGTGAGTTTGGCGAAGAGCGTTTTCCAGAAGAGCAGCAAGCCGCACTACGGCCGTTTGTTGCGAAACTACGGGACGACATGCTGGAATTTTCCGAACCACCTAAACCCATCGATATCATTGATGAAAATGGCGAGTTGTTATTAGCCGGGGATAATCATCGTCGCTATTTCGAAGGGCCTTGGATGCACCAGCACAATGGGCGCTATTACTTCTCTTATTCCACTGGCGATACTCATAAAATCGTTTACGCCAGCAGTGACTCTCCTTACGGACCATTTCGTTATGAAGGAGTGATACTAGAACCGGTTTTGGGCTGGACCACCCATCACTCCATCGTCGAGTTTGAAGGTAAATGGTACTTGTTCTACCACGACAGCACACTGTCTGCAGGACAAACCCACTTACGTAGCATCAAAATGGCGGAATTAAACATCGATGAAGATGGCAAAATTACCCCAATCAAGCCTTATCACGATTAAGCATGAACGGCTGAGCGAATCCTGATTAATTTAGACAAAAAAAAGCCCCATTCTATGAATGGGGCGAGTAAGAAAAGAATTCTTAAAAACTGAAAGCACTATTCCAATTGCATTAATTATGACTCGCAGGAAAAGGATTAGTTCACATTTTTTTTAATAATTTACGTTCTACCTGCCAGCACTTTCAACAGCACTTTCAAAATGACTTACCAAACAGTTGGGAAAATCATCTTTTCTCAGTCTAAAATGCGACTTCTTATTAGAATATCGTTATTTTTTTTCATGGTACGTATTTTTAAAACGCAAATTACGTAATAAAATCACATTCTCATTTGATACTGACAAAAAGTTTTACAAGATATGGGGATAATAAGAATTATAAGCGGTTTTAGATGAAAAAACGCCCCGATGAAACCATCGAGGCGGCAAAATAGCCTTTTTCAACTACGTGAAATAAAGGTCTGAAAGATAGAACATCTTACCTCTGTACCCTACAAGTGTTACTTTAGAGCATCACCGATGAAAAATAAAGCATTTTTTGTAATCTAGTTTCATATTTCATCGTGTTTCAGGTTTTTTTATTACGCGAAAAGCCTTTCATTATTACTAAATGCTGAATCCGAGCCATAAGCACAAAAAAAGGAAGCCAAAGCTTCCCTTTATTAAACAAATTCGTTATTTAATGCGCTTCATCCCAGTTGCTCCCTACACCAGACTCAGCTACTAGGGGCAGATCCAAGTTAACTGCTTGCTCCATTAACTCGGTAAGCTTAGGCACGATTCGCTCTAACTCACTTTCTAAAACCTCGAACACTAATTCATCATGCACCTGCATCAGCATCTTACATTGCTCATCGACTTGAGTGTCTAACCAATCGGCAACAGCGATCATCGCCTTTTTGATAATATCGGCGGCGGTGCCTTGCATCGGTGCGTTCACCGCGGCCCGTTCTGCGGCCTTTTTACGCATACCATTACGCGAGTTAATTTCGGGTAAATATAAACGACGGCCAAACAGGGTTTCTACATAGCCATGTTGCAGACAAAAGTCCCGAGTAGTATCCATGTAATCGAGCACTGCAGGATAACGCTCAAAATAACGATTCATATAGGTTTGCGCATCGGCTCGAGCAATACCTAGCTGCTTAGCTAGTCCAAAGGCACTCATGCCATAAATCAAACCAAAGTTAATCGCCTTGGCGCTACGGCGCTGATCGCTACTTACAGCCTCCACCGACTTACCAAATACCTCTGCGGCGGTGGCTTTGTGGATATCGTCACCCGCAGCAAAGGCGCTCAATAAGCCTTTATCTTGAGAAAGGTGAGCCATAATTCGCAGCTCGATTTGCGAATAATCGATAGCCACCAGCTTATAACCTTCTGCCGGAATAAAAGCCTGGCGTACTTTGCGCCCTTCCTCGTGGCGGATCGGTATATTTTGCAAATTAGGATCAGTAGACGAGAAGCGTCCGGTGGCAGTGACCGCCTGGTGATAAGAGGTATGCACTCGTCCTGTGGTCGGCTCCACCATTTTTGGCAACTTATCGGTATACGTAGACTTCAATTTAGATAAGCTACGGTATTCTAAAATGACTTTGGGCAGGCTGTAATCCAAAGCGAGTTCTTGCAATACTTCCTCAGCTGTAGAAGGTGCGCCTTTGGGGGTTTTCTTCACTACCGGTAAGGCCATTTTTTCAAACAAAATATGTTGTAGCTGCTTCGGTGAGCCCAAATTAAATGGTTCACCAGCCAAATCATGAGCCTGCTTCTCTAAGCCATCAATACGCTCAGCTAATGAGAGACTATGCGCCGCTAATACCTGGCTATCAATGCGTACGCCCTGACGCTCGGTTTTAGATAAAATCCTTACCAGCGGTAGCTCCACCTCTTCAAACAAGCTCTTTAACTTGGCTTCCTTCTGCAGCTTGGGCCACAGCGTTTGATGTAAGCGCAAGGTAATATCTGCATCTTCAGCGGCATAAGGAGCGGCGGTTTCTAGCTCTATTTGATTAAACGTAAGCTGTTTGGCGCCTTTGCCTGCGATGTCTTCAAACTTAATGGTTTTATGCTGCAAGTATTGCAGTGATAAGGAATCCATATCATGGCGGGTCAGAGTACTGTTTAATATATAAGACTCCAGCATGGTATCGTATTTAATACCTTTTAAATCAATTCCATAACGTGCCAATACACTAGCGTCGTACTTTAGGTTTTGTCCCAGCTTGGCCTTCGAAGGATCTTCCAACCACGGTTTAAGCTGAGCTAATACCCAATCTCTATCCAATTGTTCAGGCGCATTTAAATAATCATGGGCCACCGGCAAGTAGGCCGCTTTGCCCGCTTCCATAGCAAACGACAATCCAACTAATTCCGCCTGCATATAATTCAGTGATGTGGTTTCAGTATCCAATGCCACCAGCTCGGCCTGCTGAATTTTGTCCAACCAAGCAGCAAAGCTCTGTTTATCTAAGATAGTCTCATATTCGCCAGTTAATTCAGCGACTGGAGCGCTAGCTTCATTGACTTCACCATCCTGCAACTTGGCGGGTTCTGCGGTAGATCCCCCTTTGGCTTGATTATCAAGCGCCTCACTCAGCCAGCGCTTAAATTCCAATTCACCAAATAACTTAACCAAGGCATCGGTATCTTCTTCCAGACGTTGCATGTCTTGCATCGTCAGACCCACTTCAACATCACATTTAATCGTGGCCAATAAATAAGAAAGCCGCGCCTCTTCAGCATGCTCACGTAATTTTTTAGGCATGGTTTTAGCCCCCCGAAAACCTAAGGGCAGCACCGCGTCGGGATCGGCTAATAATTGTTCTACCCCGCCCACTCCTTGCAACATCGCTAAGGCGGTTTTTTCCCCCACGCCGGGTAAACCGGGAATGTTGTCTACCTTATCGCCCATCAGTGCCAGATAGTCGATGATCAGTTCTGGTGGCACACCAAATTTTTCTTCCACACCAGCTCGATCCATTACTGTATTAGTCATGGTGTTAATTAAGGTAATATTGTCATCAACCAGCTGCGCCATGTCTTTATCGCCAGTACTAATAATAACGGCTTTATTCTCAGCAGAGGCTTGCTTAGCCAAGGTGCCAATTACATCGTCAGCTTCCACTCCGGGAATGGCAATCATTGGCAAGCCCATGGCCTTAATCACCGCATGCAGTGGCTCAATTTGACAGCGCAGATCATCAGGCATCGAGGGGCGATTGGCTTTGTATTGTTGATAAATCTCATCACGGAAGGTTTTACCCTTGGCATCAAATACCACCACGATATGCTCAGGTTTAAATTGTTTAAGTAGGCTACGCAACATATTAACCACCCCATAAACCGCACCAGTAGGCTCGCCTTTGGAGTTAGTTAAATGCGGGGGCGCATAGAAGGCGCGGTATAAATAAGAAGAGCCATCAACAAGTACAAGAGCTTGGTCTGGAAGGGCTGCCATTAAGATGATCCATGGTTCTGATTTTCAATGCGCTTGATGATGCCACAGCCGCTGTTAATGCACCAGAGCAATAGGCCTTTGTTATGAACAGCTTGTGGATAAGTCTGTTGACAAGCAGCAACAATTCTCTCGCGAAAAATTCACAAGATTAACAATAAAAAATAAAATACTTTAATTACAACAAGTTAAAATAAAAGAAATACAAAAAAATGGAGCGGCAAACTGTTCCCTTGATGTGGAAAACGTCATTCCATGACTTTTCTTTTGTGCCAGAATGACGAATTAATGAACAACTCATCACCAGCAGGTGGAACAATATAGAAGATTACTCTGTGGCAAACCTTGGAACAGATCACATTTTAACCAGTGGGAAAATATAATTTGCATTGTTAAAAATTGGCATGATTTAACGAGGCCAACAAGCGAGTACAACCTGCCGAAAAAGCATCGATATTAGCACACTCAAACCATGCGCTTTGACTTAAGCCATCATAGCGCCACCACCATAATTGTTGCTCTAGGTAAAAGCCTAGCGCTTGCCAATCTGCGCCCTGCTCAATAAATGAGATAGGCCAAGCTTGCTGTTGAATAAAAGCTTGAGCTAAGGGTAAAAACTGTTCTTCGTCAAAACTGCGGCTCAATTGCACTACCGCGAATTCAGCCAATACCGTATAAGCTGAACTTAACTGCTGCATGAAATTTCCAAACATTTTCCCCAAGCTGGGGGCGGAGCAGCAAAACGCTCAGCTTCGGCCTGTTGCTCAAAGGGGCGCTGCAATACCTGATGTAGGGCATGCAACTCTTTAAAGTCACCTTGTTCGGCTTGTTCTATGGCTTGCTGAGCTAAATAGTTACGCAATAAATACAGTGGCACATGCTGCTTAATGCTGGCACAGCGTTGTTGCTCGTTTAGCCTATTGTCTTGGCAACGCCGAGCATACAGCTTCAGCCAAGGCTGCCAAGCTGCATTAAACTGTGCTGGTAAGCTTTCTAAAGGCTGCGCCAAAGCCCGCAGGCTTTGCGCATAATCGGTGCCCTGTTCAGCCATTAATTGAAACAAACCGGCTAGCAAGGGTTCATCCTCCTTACGCCATTCTCGAAGCCCTAGTTTATCCAACATCAACTGCTGATAGTGCTGATTAATGCGCTGCTGATAACGGCTCCATAGCGGTTCTGACTGGGCACTCGGTACGTAATCAGATAAGGCCTGAGCTAAGCGCTGTAGATTCCATAAACCCACCGCGGGCTGTTGATTATAGGCATAACGACCATAATAGTCGCTGTGATTACAGATATGCGCTGGCTTATAGTCATCCAAAAAGCCAAAAGGCCCATAATCGATGGTTAAGCCTAGAATCGACATATTGTCGGTATTCATCACCCCATGACAGAAACCTTCAGCCTGCCATTTAGCAATCATTAAAGCGGTGCTATCAACTATTTGTTCCAACATTGCCAGTATCGGATTGAACGTTTGCAAACAATCAGCGAAATACTGCTCTAGGGTAAAATCAACCAAGCGTTTCAGCAACTGAGTTTGTTGCTGATAGTAAAGATATTCAAAATGACCAAAACGAATATGACTAGGTGCCATACGCAGCAACATGGCTTCGTTTTCCATACGCTCGCGCTGAACCAGTCCCGAGCCCACTGATAAACTTAGCGCTCGAGTGGTAGCAATGCCCAAAGCGGCCATGGCTTCACTGGCTAAAAACTCACGAATAGTAGAACGTAATACCGCCTTGCCGTCTCCTTGACGAGAGAAGGGAGTTAAGCCTGAGCCCTTAAGCTGCAGCTCCCAATGCGCGCCTTGGCTCGTTTTTAGTTCACCCAATATCAGCGCTCTACCGTCACCCAATTGCGGGCTATAACCTCCGAACTGATGACCAGCATAAACACTGGCCACTGGCTGCATCCCCGGCAAGACCTGCTGACCAGCGGTTAATTCCGCTAGTTGCGACTGACTAAAATCAGGCGCTAACTCGAGCTCTCGGCTAGCCTCCCCACTGACAATGACTAATTGAGGGTCGCTTAAAGGCGTTGGAGATTGCTGATGGCACAATTCGGGAAGGGCTTGAGCAAAGCGATTGACAAATTCCATGGCGGCCTCTAATTAATGATTCAAACTCAACTATTTGGCTTGATATTGGTCGATTAAAGCTAAAAATTGATAACCATAGCGTTCTAACTTTTTCAAGCCAACACCACTTATCGCCAACATCTCGTGCTGAGTTTGTGGTTGCTGCTGAGCCATTTCTATTAGCGTAGCATCATTAAATACCACAAACGGTGGCACCGACTCTTCATCGGCTAAACGCTTTCTTAGATTACGCAGCAAAGCAAACAAACGCTTATCGTAGACCCCATAATTGGCGTTTTTTTTGTTTTGCTTAGTAGTATTAATTCTAGGAACGGCTAGTGACAAGGGCAATTCCCCTTTCAAAAAAGGCCGCGCCGCCTCGGTTAACTGCAATACCGAACTACGCGCGATGTTTTGCTGTAATAAACCCAGGTGAATCAGCTGGCGTAATACACTCATCCAATGTTCGTGACTCGCCTGCTTGCCAATCCCATGAGTAGATAACTTATCGTGACCCTGCTCTAAGATGCGCTGGCTCATGCTGCCACGCAATACCTCTATCACATAACCAATGCCAAAACGCTGCCCCAAGCGGTAGACACAAGACAGCGCTTTCTGCGCATCCTTTAGGCCATCATATTGCTTAGGTGGGTCTAAACACACGTCACAATTACCACAAGCCGTTGCCAAATATTCACCAAAGTAATTCAACAACACCTGACGACGACAGGTTTGTGCTTCAGCAAAAGCCACGATGGCATTAAATTTATGACTCTCGACCCGACGTTGCTGCTCATCTTCATTCTCATCAATCATTCGCCGCAACCAGTTAGCGTCGGCAGGGTCATAAAGCAACACCGCCTCGGCCTCGGTGCCATCTCGCCCGGCCCGGCCAGTTTCCTGATAATAGGCCTCGATGTTACGCGGAATATCATAATGAAACACATAACGTACATTGGGTTTATCGATACCCATGCCAAAGGCCACCGTTGCCACCACCACTTCTATCTCATCACGCTGAAATTGTTCTTGCACTAGTTGTCGTTCGGCGATGGGCAAACCGGCATGATAGGCGGCGCTGCGGATCCCTTCAGCACTTAACTTTTGCGCCAATTCTTCAACTCGCTTGCGGCTAGAGCAATACACGATACCGCTGTCTTCACGGCGGCGTTTCACAAAATCACTGAGCTGCTGCCAAGGTCGGTATTTTTCCTGCAGGGTATAACGAATATTAGGTCTATCGAAGCTCGATACTAGAGTGAAAGCCTGCGTTAAATTCAGCCGCTGCAATATATCTTGGCGGGTTGTATCGTCGGCAGTTGCGGTAAGCGCCACCAAGGGCAAATGCGGAAACTGTTGTTTCAGACAGCCCAATGCATTGTATTCAGGGCGAAAGTCATGCCCCCACTGAGAAATACAATGCGCCTCGTCGATGGCAAACATGGCCACATTAAGCTCTTCCAATCGGGTTAACAAATCACCATTAATTAAGCGCTCTGGAGAAATATACAGTAACTTGATTTCAGCCTGTTGCAAGCGGCGATAAGTATCAAATTGCTGCTCGCGATCTAGCGTAGAATTAAGATAAGCGGCGCTTACTCCGTTACGCAGCAGGCTATCCACCTGATCTTTCATCAAAGAAATTAATGGCGAGACCACCACGGTTAGACCAGTCTTAACAATAGCCGGAATTTGATAACACAAAGACTTCCCGCCACCAGTGGGCATGATCGCTAAGCAGTCTTGATTATCTAGTAGCTGCTGAATGACCTCCGCCTGCCCAATTCTGAACTCGGCAAAACCAAAGACATCTTGTAATACTTGCTGAGCTCGTTGCATGCGCGCTAATAATCCAAAAACAAAGGAGTCAACCAAACGGCCGAACATTGTAATCAAGCCTTGCGGTCTTGTCTTGGTTTGCCTTTATTCTTTTCTCAAGATAGAGTATTCAAACAAGCGTTTAATCCTTATAAGGCTAACCATGACCAGTCCACGACAGTTAAAATGGCGGCAAGCCATCGCTGACACTTTTATTAACAAGATGCCATTTAATCAGCTACTTGGCATTGAATTAGTTGACTACAGCGCCACTGGGGTAAACCTTAAGCTGACAATGCGTGAAGAGCTGATCGGCAATCCGGTTCACGGTATTTTGCATGGTGGAGTGACCGCGACTATTCTCGATGTTGCAGGTGGAATGACCGCTGCGGCTGCGGCAATCCAGCGTATGGAGCATCTATCTAGCAAAGAACTATCGGAGCGCTTAAGTAAAACCGGTACCATCGATTTACGTATTGACTATCTTCGCCCCGGCGTGGGAGAGTTATTCTTTGCTTCGGCTGAAGTGATCCGTTCAGGAAATAAGGTCACCGTAACGCGCATGGAATTGCATAATCAGGCAGGCAACCATATCGCCTTTGGCACTGGAACCTATCTGGTGGGTTAGTGCACTAAAGTTGCCAAGCAAAGTCTGTTATTAACTGCATCGAACCAGATAATAATAAGGGTTTTAACTTAACTATAGCTATACTAAATACTGGTCTTTTCTAGCGCCGAAAGTGAGTAACATTATGAGCACAAGCCACAACGCGCCTCTGCTTAGCGAAACAATGCTGCAAATATTGTTGGAGGTTCAGCAATATAGCCACAAGTTTCAATTAGAAGAGTTGGAACAATGGCTTGAGCATGAATTACATGGTTACGGTGATTTTGCCCATTTCCCAGACTATCGCATCGTTGAGTGTAAGCAACTGGGCATTTTTGTTAAGACTGAGCCTAAGCCTGAACCACAACTGCAACACTTTGAAGAGATTCATGACAACTGTTTAAACGAGCGGGATCGTTGTTTATTACGTTACCTGCATATATCTCAGCCCTTACATGAATGTTTAAGCAACGAGGATGAAATTCAACAAGCTTGGCCTATACGTATTCTCGCCAGCTATGCCAATGACATCATTCCCGGCTACAGCTGCGTGCGCGCTTGGCAGAGTTACCATGCCCCCTTGAACGAACGGTTTATACAAGGTGTATTGGGTCACTTACTTCACTTGTTAGAGCTGAACCAGCAGCCCGAAACTAAAGGTTTATTAGGCAAAATTAGTCAACTATGCCAAGCCGAATACCACTTACATAAAGCTTGGCGCAAACTGTATAATGATAACCCTTTAGAAGCCTAAGCCCACTTCCACCGAGGTAGTAATGAAATAAGCTATGGTTGATTGATCCCCTCCCTGCTACACTACTCCATCTTTTTTACCCAATGCCTCTTTTATGCCTGACCAATCCGCTAAGCATGGTGTTTTATTTGCCCTTGCTGCCTATATTATGTGGGGAATTGCCCCCATTTATTTCAAAAGTTTAAGTGCTGTTCCAGCTTATGAGATTTTGGCTCACCGCATCGTTTGGTCCTGCGTCTTTGTTGCTGGCTTATTATGGCTGGGTAAGCAATGGCCAGCCGTAGCGGCTGTATTTAAACGCCCCAAACAATTAGCAACCTTGGCTCTCACCTCGGTACTTATAGGGGTGAACTGGCTGGTATTCATTTGGTCGGTAAACAACGACCGATTACTCGATGCCAGCTTGGGTTATTACATTAACCCGCTGTTTAATGTGGTATTGGGCATGTTATTTCTTGGCGAACGCTTCCGCCGCGCTCAATGGTTGGCAATTGGTCTAGCCTTAATCGGGGTGATGATCCAAGTCATCAGCTTCGGTTCGCTACCCTGGATTGCGCTAACTTTAGCCACCAGCTTTGGTCTTTATGGACTGCTACGCAAAAAGGTAAATCTAGCCTCGTTGCCCGGCTTATTTGTAGAAACCTTGTTTCTTTTACCTTTAGCCGCCACATATTTACTGTTTTTTGCCAACTCTAGTAGCAGTAACCTCAGCAACAACAGCAGCAGCTTAAATCTATTACTGCTCAGCGCAGGCATCGTTACCACCTTGCCCTTACTATGCTTTGCCGCCGCTGCAATACGCTTACGCCTATCTACCATCGGCTTCTTTCAGTACATTGGTCCATCGCTGATGTTTATACTGGCCACCAGCTTATTTGGTGAAAGCTTAAGCCCAGTAAAACTGCTTACCTTTGCCTTTATTTGGCTAGGATTAACGGTATTTACCTGGGACGCTTGGCGTAATCAACGGCAGCTGCGCGCCGCCGCACAAGTTAAAGCGGCGCGTTAAATCGCCGCTAATCGGGCGTAAGCTAATACCAACCACTTAGCTCCAGCTTCTTCAAATTGAACCTGTACTCGGCTCTGTTGACCAGAGCCCTCATAGTTAAGCACGATGCCCGCACCAAACTTGGGATGAGAAACCCGCTGACCTAAACTAAAACCACTGTCATCAAAGGCAGCTTGCTGTATTTGCGAAGAAAAGCGCCCCTGCTGCATCGGGCGGCTAACGGTGGTATTTAAACGCACCTCTTCCAAACAGTCACTGGGTAGCTCCCGCAAGAAACGTGAAGGTGGGTGAAAAACCTCTTTCCCCCATAAACGGCGACTCTCGGCATGGCAAAGATAGAGCTTTTCCATGGCGCGTGTCATACCCACATAACACAGTCGACGTTCTTCTTCTAAGCGGCCAGACTCTTCGGCAGACTGCTGACTAGGGAACATACCTTCTTCAACACCCACCAAAAATACCACCGGAAACTCCAAACCTTTAGCGCTGTGCAAGGTCATCAGCTGTACCGCCGCCTCATCGGCTTCGGCCTGATTGTCTCCTGCTTCTAGTGCTGCGTGTGACAAAAATGCCACTAATGGAGAGAGCGCTTGGTCTTCTTCCATCTGAGTAAACTGCTGAGTGGCCGTGACTAGCTCATCAAGGTTTTCTACTCGAGCCTGGGCTTTTTCGCCCTTCTCCGCTTGGTACATGGCCAATAAACCAGAACCCTTAATCACATAATCACTTTGCTCACCAAGCCCCATCTCTTGGGTTTGCAACTTAAGTTGTTCAATAAGCTGAACAAAGTTCTTCACGGCATTAGCGGCCCGTCCCGACAAAGCATTATGCTGTAAGCAATGATCCACCGCTTGCCACAAACTCAACTGCTGCTCACGAGCGGCCTGACGCAACAAATCTATGGTGCGTTGGCCAATGCCCCGGGTTGGCGTATTTACCACTCGTTCAAAAGAAGCATCGTCATGAGGATTACTAATTAAGCGCAGATAAGCCAAGGCATCTTTAATTTCTTGGCGCTCGAAGAAACGCAAACCGCCATAGATACGATAGGCTAAGCGTTCTTGCATTAAGGCTTCTTCTAATACCCGCGATTGAGCATTATTTCGATACAAAATAGCACAATCAGCGAGGCTAGCCCCATGTTGCTCAACCCGCTGTTGGATCCGCGCTACAACGAAGCGCGCCTCGTCGATATCGTTAAAAGCGCTATAAACCGAAATCAACTCGCCTTCTTTATCATCGGTCCATAAACTCTTACCCATGCGCCCCTGATTGTTTTCAATCAATTGATTAGAGGCTTTTAAGATATTGGCGCTACTGCGGTAGTTTTGCTCAAGGCGAATGGTATTTACCTTCGGCACATCCAACTCAAAGCTTTGAATATTCTCAATTCTAGCGCCGCGCCAACCGTAAATGGACTGGTCGTCATCGCCAACAATGGTAATGTTGTTATGTTCCGTTACCAGCATGCGTAACCAAGCATATTGAATGGTGTTAGTATCTTGAAATTCGTCTACCAAAATGTGACGGAAGCGTTGCTGGTAGTGCCGCAATATATGCGGATTTTTTAGCCATAATTCATGCGCTCTTAGTAATAACTCGGCAAAATCAACCAAACCAGAGCGATCACAAGCTTGCTGATAGGCTTGGTAAATTTCTAGCTGCTTACGCTCTATTGGGTTGTGGCTATAATCAACGTGCTCGGCTCGCTGCCCTTCATCTTTACGGGCGTTGATATACCATTGAACCTGCTTAGCAGGCCACTGTTTTTCATCTAGGTTCATCGCTTTAATCAAGCGGCGCAATAACCGGTATTGATCGTCAGAATCGATGATCTGAAAGTCTTCCGGCAAGCCCGCATCACGATAATGAGCGCGTAATAAACGGTGGGCCAAAGAATGGAAGGTTCCCATCCACATCCCTTGAAAGCGACTACCCACTAACTTCTCAACTCGCGAGCGCATCTCCGCTGCGGCCTTATTGGTAAAAGTTACCGACAAGATCGACATGGGAGAGACATCCTCCACCTGCATCAACCAGGCAATACGGTGTACTAATACCCGTGTTTTGCCACTACCGGCACCGGCTAGCAACAACATATTACTTGGGGGGGCAGCCACCGCTTCGCGCTGCTTATCATTAAGGCCGTCTAACAGCTCAGAAATATCCATGGGGTACTCTTGTGGGGAAAACACCTGTATATTATAACAGGTGTTGAAGTTGTGCCAATTGGCTAATCTCAATATCTGGCAGACTTTGTAAAGAGCGCGCTTGTTGGCCATCTTGATTAAGCCAAATCGAGCGATAGCCCGCTTTAGTGGCTCCAGCAACATCGGTAATACAATGATCGCCTACATGGGCTATTTGCTGTGGAGCTAAGCCCAAACACTGACTCGCATGCTGGTACATGCTAGGTGCAGGCTTGGCCTGAAACTCGCCTCCGGCTTTAAGCTCTAACTCAAATATGCCGGCTAAACCAATCCGTTGAATATCGACATTGCCATTAGTGATGGCGAGTAAACGGTAACGCTGAGCTAGTTGTTTTAGCAGTGATAAGCTGGCTTCAGGAACCGTAAAATCACTACGCACTGCAATAAACTGCTCAAATATCGATGCCGCCAGTTGCTCTGCTTGCGAGAGTTCGATGCCATGCTCAATAAAGGCCAAGCGCAACCAAGCCTTACGACAAGCACTCACATCACCGCGCAGCTGCGGATATAGCTTTATAACTTTTCGTTTATAGGCTTGCCATTGCTGGGAACCAAGATGAGCAGTGGCATGCACCTCAGATTTAAGGTAGTCCATTAACCATTGTTCGGCCTCCCGTATATAACGATGGTTATCATATAGGGTATCGTCTAAATCAAAAGACAAGGCCTGAACGGGTGACCAACTTCGGTAAAAGATCATCTTTAACTCATTTAAGATTTGCGTTTTGCTCGAGGATGGGCAGCATCATAGGAGCTGGCCAGATGAGCAAAATCAAGATGGGTATAAACTTGGGTGGTGGCCAAATTTGCGTGTCCTAATAGCTCCTGCACCACTCGCAAGTCGCCACTGCTTTCTAGCATGTGGGTGGCAAAGGAGTGACGTAACTTATGCGGATGCAGGGTGCTAGAAAGGTGCATCTGTTGCGCCCAGTGCTGCAAACGTTTTTGTACTGAGCGATGGCTAATTCTCTGCTGACGACTACTGACAAACAGCGCCGGTTCGTCTTCATCCATCACCAATAAACGACGTTGCTTAAGCCATTGTTTGAGCGCTTGTTCTGCCTTACGGCCAAACGGTAACCAGCGTTGTTTATTACCCTTACCGGTGACAATCACTTGCCGCTGAGCAAAGTCCACATCGTTCACATTGAGTGCTACCAGCTCGGCCAAACGCATACCACTGGCATAAAGCAACTCCATCATTGCCAAGTCACGGCAACTGAGTAGCTCATCGCTGGGCATAGCTAACAGCTGATTCAAGGCGTCAACATCGAGATTCTTTGGTAATGGCTTAGCTTGCTTAGGTGCAGACACGCCCACCACGGGGTTAAAACTGACAACTTGCTGTTGTACTAAGTAATGAAAAAAGCTGCGTAAGGCTGACAATTTGTTCGCCATGGAACGTGCCGATAGGCCTCGGCTTTTTAGTTTCAATAACAGCGTTCGTACATGGTCACTGTTTACCTGTTGCCAACTGTTGCAACCCAATTGGGCGAACAGCTCATTTTGCTCCATTAAGCTACGTTGATAGGCGCTAATAGTCGCCGGGCTGTAACGACGCTCGACTTCGAGATGATGCAGAAAGATCGCTATCTGCTGCTGCATATTCAACCGCAGCGTTGCTCGTGCAGGGGAACCAAACGTGACATTAAACTGGCGATCACCTGGCATAACTGGGTAAGCAATAAACTATCCATGCCGGCCACGTAGTGGTCGGCATTATGACTGGCGGCCACAAAAAAGCCTAGCTCAGCGTTATGACCTAAGGGCATCAGTGCCACCGAGGCCAAATCATTGGTTTCGTCAAACAGCAGTTCCAACTCACCCTTAGTCATTCGACCGAAATAATGCGGTTGATGACTTAAACGGGTGACTCGGATCCGCTCTATTTGCTCTTGAGCTAGAGCAAATTCAGGCGATAACTCAGTTAAATCAAAATGTTGTTGATTCAAGCGTAACGACACACTAGCCACTCCTAAATCATCTACTAAAGCGCGGCTTAAACGGTGCTGCAATTCAGCAAATGAGTCACAAGCCATTAGGTCGGGTAATAGGTCCACATATACGTGATAGATCCGCTCATTGAGGCTAGCCACCGTCATTAAGTCGGTGATTTCTTGCTCCAAGCTCAGCACCTTATCGCGCAGCCGCTGTACTTGCAGCTCCACCAAGGATACCGCTCCTTTTTCCTTATGCGGTAAACGCAGCTGTTTAATCAACTGCGGATGGCGAATGAAAAAATCTGGGTTATCCATTAGGAATTCTAACACCAGAGTCTCATCGATCAGCAAAGGCCGGGAGAGATCAAAATCACTCATATATGTACCTGTCCATCAAAAACCATGGTTGCCGGGCCAGTCATTTTGACTGGTTTACCCTCTCCTTGCCATTGAATGCGTAAGCGACCACCAGGCAAATCAACATTGACGGTTTCATCCAATTTGCCTTGTTGGCGAGCCACCACCATTGCGGCACAAGCACCAGTGCCACAAGCTAGGGTTTCACCGACGCCACGTTCAAACACTCGCAACTTAATATGTTGTGGGTCGATAATTTGGCTAAAACCCACATTAACCTTTTGAGGAAAGCGCTCATGTTGTTCCATGTTTTTCCCCACAGTTTCCAGTGGGGCTTGATTAATGTCGTCCACTTCAATCACGCAGTGTGGATTACCCATAGACACGACACCAGCAAAAATCGTCTGTTCACCATCGCGCAGAATGTAAGTTTTTTCAGCCTTTTTAGCTCGGAATGGGATCTTACTCGGCTCAAACACCGGCACGCCCATGTTGACGGTTACCTGACCATCATTTTCAACATGCAGCACAATTTTGCCAGACTTGGTGCTCACCCCAATGCTGCGCTTATTGGTCAGGCCCTTGTTCACCACAAAACGGGCGAAGCAGCGAGCCCCATTGCCACACTGTTCAACCTCGCTACCATCGGCATTAAAAATACGGTAGTGAAAATCCAATTCGGGGTCATATGGCGGCTCTACCACCAAAAGCTGGTCGAAACCAATGCCGAAGTTTCGATCTGCCAAACGGCTAATCACTTCTTGGTTGAAAAACACATTTTGCGTGACGTTATCAATCACCACAAAATCATTTCCCAAGCCATGCATTTTTGTAAAGTTAACCAGCATCGACTTATCCTTCAGGCAGCAAGCTTTCGCCAGCCCAAAGTGACGTTAGCTCTTCTCGCTCACGCACAAGATGCGCCTGTTCACCATCAACCATCACTTCAGCAGCACGACAACGAGAATTATAGTTTGAACTCATAGTGAAACCGTAAGCGCCTGAAGATCGCACCGCAATATAGTCATCAGGTTGAATTGCTAACTGGCGATCTTTACCGAGGAAATCGCCTGTTTCACAAATCGGACCAACTACATCATAACTAAGCGTGCTAAGCTCTGGGCGCTTAATGACCGGTACAATCTTTTGCCATGCACTATAGAGTGAAGGTCGGATTAAGTCGTTCATTGCGGCATCCACAATGGCGAAGTTTTTCGACTCTGACATCTTTAAAAACTCCACTTTGGACACCAAGATACCTGCATTAGCCATGATGGCTCGCCCCGGCTCAAATAACAGTTTTAACTGGCGCTCACCTAAACGCTCAGCCAAAGCTCGTGCATAATCAGCAGGTTCTGGAGGTGTTTCTTGGTCATAGTTGACCCCTAGCCCTCCCCCTACATCGAGGTGTTCAATCACAATGCCTTGCTCGGCTAAAAGATCAATAAGCGCCAGTAGTTTATCGATGGCTTCGACAAAGGGAGAAATTTCAGTAAGTTGTGAACCTATATGGCAGTCTAAACCAACGACCTGCAAACCCGCTAAACTTGCCGCATAGGCATAGGCTTGTGGTGCCTGCTCAATGGCAATGCCAAATTTATTTTCTTTTAAACCGGTAGAAATGTAAGGATGAGTGCCAGCATCAATGTCAGGATTAATACGTAAGGAAATAGGCGCTAACTTGCCTAGCTGCTGAGCCACCTTGCTAATTCGGTCTAGTTCAGGCTGCGATTCTACGTTAAAACAGTAAATACCATGCTCTAGGGCAGAAGCAATTTCTTGCTCTGTTTTACCCACTCCAGAGAAAACGACTTTAGCAGGATCTCCCCCCGCCTGAATAACCCGGGCTAATTCACCGCCAGACACAATATCAAAACCCGAGCCCATACGTGCCATTAAGTTCAATACCGCTAGGTTGGAATTAGCTTTTACTGCATAACAGATCAAATGAGAACGCTCACCCGCAGCCTTATCAAAGGCCTTCCAATGACGCTCTATGGTGGCACGCGAATACACGTATAACGGTGTACCGTAGGTATTTGCTAAATCAGCTACCGAGCATTGTTCAGCATATAAATGCTCGTTTTGATAACTAAAAAAATCCAATGATCTGTCCTTTTATGTTGCTCTGCTTACTCGCTTGGGGTTATTTGCTGTGGCGCGCTTTCTGGCGCGGGTTGCGGGTGAGTGAGTGGCCCCTTTTGACCACAACCACTTAAGCCTATGCTTAGCAAAATAACGGCGATTGCTTGTTTGTTCATGATTAAGCCATGATTCTTTTTTGAATGCCCTCTATAATCCGCATTCGAAGCAAGAAAAGCAATAGGACAGGATGATTGTGATGAATGATAGCCAATATCACCAGTTAGTAGACGACGCCTTTGAACGTATCGAGCAAACCATGGATAACGATGACTTTGATATCGAGTGTGATATCAACGGTGGCGTGCTGACCCTGGAGTTTGAAAATCGCAGCAAAATGGTAATTAACAAACAGGAGCCACTGCACCAGTTATGGCTAGCGACCAAATTTGGTGGCTACCACTTTGAATGGCAGCAACAAGCTCAACAATGGATATGTAATAGAAGTGGCGTAGAGTTTTGGTCATTTCTGGTGGAATCAATTAGCAAACAAAGTGGTGAACAACTGAGTTTTAACTAAGCCTGATTACTGCGGTAAGACGCAACTTGCCATTGGCCATTTACTGCAACGATGTCGTAGAACTGTGGCAAGTTAAAATTAACTACTTCATGACGAGTTCCGTATTGCTCGCGAGATGAGGTATAAAAACGGTTAATCCCTTGTACCAGTTCTTCTTTACTACCTTCAAAGTCTTGGTACATTTCAATGCGATTGTGCTCATCTACAATATAAATATTGAAACCCTTAGCTAAGTCTTCAAAAAAGTACTGTACCAAACCTTCACTGGCGTGGGCTTCCACCACATTAGGCACCTTAGTACTGCGCCCAGCATTTAATTGCAAGGGCAAGCGTTGTAGCTTGTTATTTGACAATTGGCGATAAAACTCTACGCCATTTTCCAGTTTTTTCACCGAGACCCCACGGTCTTCGATAAATAGGCCATATTTATCGCTGCCTAATACAATGGTTTTTACAATGCGCTTATCGCTAGGCTGCAAGCGGTTTTTAATACTTTCAACCAGCAACTGTTTAAAGTTTGCCCCAATTTGCTCAGGTAAGTTTTCGGCATAACAAAATACATCAATGTGCTCGGGAATATTGGCGTCCCGGTGCATTTTCCCCAATACCGTGGTGAGCGCATCCACTACTGCACTGTCACCTGAAAAATGCAACGTACGGATTTCATTCCAAGTATTTCGATAAACTAAATCAACCGACCCCACTAAGCAGTCGGAATCACGACCAAAACTAAATACGTCGGTAGACAGGGCATCAAACTCGATGACCTTGCCTCCCCAGTTTGCGGTGGGGTCTTTTTCTAAATTAATGAACACCCCCAAATGGCGGATCTCACATGGGCGAGTGAGGGCAAGATTACTCGCGGCATCCACATTCACCGGGAAAGCCCTTCGTAAGTCTTCGGCAAATTGATTCAGTGTAGCTAGAGTCAGATCACCTTGGTGCTTATGTAAGCTTAATTGGGTTTGTGCTGTTTTCAGCTGATTGAAGTAACTCCAAGCCACTAACTTAGAAATATAACTGGCGTGCTCTAATGGCGACTGACCAACAATCGCTAAACCCGTTAGAGGCTGCTTATATAGATACCAACCTTCGGCGCAGCTACGCCCCTTAGGAACATGAATAAAGCTAAGATGTGGTTCCGATAAATCAGGAGAAATTTGCGGGTTAATGAGTGTAACTTTGCCGGGTAAGCTTTCAAAGGCCGCATATAACTTGCGTGATAAAATACCGATGTCTTCAGGGTTAATCGATTCACTGATATCGTTGCGCCGAGCGAAGCGGATCAGGTTGCGATAGCTTAACATCAAGGCATCAAGCAGCTCGCTATGCGCCAAACGTACATCTTGAACTTTCCAAGCTCGGCGTAAATTAAGGTGCTCAATTTTATGTTGGCTCCACTTCCACTGCTTAACTAACTTAGCCATAAAGCGCTGCTGCCAAGTTAACGAGCGGACTTCAAATAAATCACTAGGTAGTGGGTTACATTCGCTATTTTTCAAATAGAAACAACGACGTACTAAATCTAAACGTGCATAATCCTCTATTGACTCAAGATACTTGGTTACCTTGCTAAGCATTAAATAGTATGCATCTTGCTCGAAGCTAAACTCTTGATTTTGCTGAATCAAGCGCTTAGCCTCTACCGCCAACAGACTCGGTCTGGGATAATCTGACGAATAGGCTTCCATTAGCATGGTTTTCAGCACCGCTTTATAAGGCGAATCAATCCCCTTATACAGCTGCCACAAACCAGAGCCAAAGTACTCTTCTGCGGGAATGGTATCTAAGCCCCCGAGATCAAGCCACTGTTCATGGTTAAATGCCCCAGACTCAAACTGTTGTTGCACAAAGCTATCGTAGCTTTGCTCTAAATCACTAGGTACAGCAAACCACACCAAGTGCTTACCGGCCAATGGCAAGGCGGTGCGATAAAACTCATCTAATAACAATAGATGTTGAGCGCTACCACAATTATCTTTTGACAGCTCGCTAATTGAACCCGTTTTAAACTGGTTTTCCTGCACCATGAAAAAGTTTAATTCAACACCTTGATGGGCTGCCCAAGCAGAAATACGGGCACATTTTTCGCTAAGTAGATTGAGTCGACTAGCTTCCAAATCACAGGCATGGCAAACCCAAATGTCTAAATCGCTGGATTCTGTCTGCCCCACGGTGGCGGTACTGCCCATAGAATACAAACCAAGAATGTCGTGTTCGGTGGGCTCTTCAGGGCGACATAAAAAGTGCTGCTGTAGGTAAATGGCATGACGCGCACTAATAGTAAACTGACATACCCCGGTGGGCACATCACCTTCCACAAAGCCCGGAATACAAGGATGCGAGTAATGCAGCATCAAGGGCAACAATTCAAATACCTGTTGTCCTGCAGCAGGCATGGTTTGTAATGCCAACTGTTTTCTCTGCTGATTAAAAAGGGTCGCCTTCTCCATCAGAGAGGCAATAGTATCTCGCAACTTGAATTACCTAGTGTTAACGCACGTATGTTGAATGTAATTTAGATATCACTAAAGTGTGATCATCTTAACAGTTAGTATAATAGTGGTAAACAGATATGCACACTAACTGTGCGGATATTTTATACAATGATTGAGTTCCAATACCTAAGCTAAAACAAACTTTTGTTGGTTTACCACTAGACAGTAAACTTGGGCAAGTACCTAACAGATGGTACTATCGAACGACGAAATAAAAAGGTAAGTGCTTGTGAAAAAAGTGACCATCGCGACTCGCCACAGTCCGCTAGCAATGTGGCAGGCTCATTTTGTAAAAGCAGAATTGGAACGCCACCACCCCGGTATTATTGTTGAGTTGCTGCCAATGAAAACTCGGGGCGATAAGCTCCTCGACACCCCTCTCGCTAAAATTGGTGGGAAGGGGTTATTTATCAAAGAATTAGAGCACGCCATGTTAGATGGCCTTGCTGATATTGCGGTGCACTCGATGAAAGATGTACCAATGGACTTCCCCGAGGGCCTTGGCCTACATTGCATTTGTGAGCGCGAAGATCCTCGAGACGCCTTCGTCAGTAATAACTACAGCAGCATTGACGCGCTTCCCCAAGGCGCCGTAGTCGGTACCTCTAGCTTACGTCGTCAATGCCAACTAAAAGCACAGCGCCCTGACCTCATCGTCAAAGATTTACGCGGCAATGTGAATACTCGCTTAGCCAAACTCGATGCTGGCGAATTTGATGCGATTATTTTAGCTAGCGCTGGTTTGTTACGCTTAAAAATGGCCGAGCGGATCCGCGACTTCATTGTAGCCGAGCAAATTTTGCCAGCGGGAGGCCAAGGTGCGGTGGGCATAGAATGTCGGAATAATGATGTTGATTTGCTCGCCTTACTCAGACCATTGCACCATGCCGATACGGCCTGCCGAGTGATGGCCGAAAGAGCGATGAACCGACGCTTAGAAGGCGGTTGCCAAGTTCCTATAGGTTGCTTTGCTGAACTACAAGGCGAACAACTACAAGTGCGTGGTTTAGTGGGCTCACCCGATGGTTCACAAATCATAGAAAAGCAAATCGCCGGCCCACGCGACCAAGCCGAACAGCTAGGTTTAGAACTAGCAGAACAACTATTAAACGCCGGAGCAGCCCCCATTTTACAAGCTGTATACCAACAACAATAAGGATAAGCGCTTGCATCAAGTATTGGTTACCCGCCCACAGCCCAATAATCAACGCTGTGTCACTCGGCTTCAAGCCAATGGCTATCAGGCTATTGGCGCACCAATGCTTGATATCAAGTTAACCGAACAACTCAAGCAATTGCCAGCGCTATTTACCTCATTAGATAACCACAGCTTGGTAGTGGCGGTTAGTCAATATGCCATCGAATCCTGTCAAAGCTACCTACAGCAATATCAACTCAGTTGGCCACAAAGCCCACATTATTTGGCTGTAGGCCAAGCCACCGCAGAATGTTGGCGACAATACGGCATCAACGCTATGGTGCCACAACGCCAAGACAGCGAAGGCATGCTGCGGTTAATTCAACAGCAACTTAGCGATATAAAAACCGCCTACATCTTACGCGGACAAAAAGGAAGAGAATGGCTAGCTGAACAACTACAAGCCCAAGGGATAAAAGTCAATTACCTCAGCTGTTATCAACGACATTTAATTAACTATACTCGACCACAACTTGAACAATGGCAGTCACAGATCAACACTATTGTTGCCACCAGTGGTGAAATATTGAAACACCTGACTACCCTTATGAGTAGTGCTCAGCAAGCAGCTTGGTTACGCCAAACAACCCTACTAGTACCAAGCCAACGCTTACAGGATTACGCTATCAGTTTGGGATTTGAACATATAATATTGTGTAATGGTGCATCGGATCAGGCATGTGTTGAGGCTTTAGCGCACACGCCGCCAGCAAGGAATCAACATGACCCAGAATAAATCAGAAGATAGTCCAAACAAGACTACTCTCTCCAACAATTCAACAACTGAAACAAATAAGACCAAGGCAGAGCCAAACCAAAAACAAGCTCGTAAACCAAACGAGCCAAAAGGTTCACCAGCTAAAAACGCCACTGCAATTGCGCTTGCAGCCATCGTGCTCAGCCTAGCCACCACCGCAGGGCTTTATTGGCATGGCCATCAGTTTAGAGAACATACTAACGCTCAGCTTCATCTGTTAAACACCAATTTGTCTGCCAAAGAGCAGAACCTCATGACGGTGCAAAACAACAATCAAACCAGTATCGAGCAGCTCAAACAAAGTCTGAGTGATTTACGCCAAGTAAATGAAGCGTTAAACGCCAAGCTGGAAGCTATCGAACAGCACCGCCAAACCATTGAGCAACAATTGGCGCTACTTAATATTAAAGATGCCAACCATTGGCGCCTCAACGAAGCCAATTATTTATTACAATTGGCAGCTCATAAACTATGGTTAGAACATGATGTCGCCACGACCATAGCTTTACTAATAGAGGCTGATAACAGCATTAGTCACACTCAAGATCCGCACTTGTTACCGCTGCGCCGGGCAATTAACAGCGACATTACCCAGCTCAAAGCAGTGCCTTTAACAGATAGAGAAGGCATTGCCTTTCGCTTAGAAGGCATTTTACAACAAACCGACCAACTCAAGCTGGCAGAAATAGATTTACCGCAAGCCAGCGAACAACAAAACAATGACCTAAGCGACAATAGTGCAGATTGGCAAACTAACCTATTAAAAAGTTGGCGCAAGTTTAGCGAAAATTTTGTTACCGTTCGCCGTCGTGACGGCCAAGTAGAAGCCTTGGTTGAACCACAGCACGCCTGGTATTTAAAAGAAAACTTGAAGTTACAAATTCAACAAGCCGAACAAGCGCTATTCCGCTCCCAAGGCGAATTATTTAAGGCTAAGCTACAACGCGCCGAAACTTGGATTGGCAGCTATTTCATGCAAAACGTTCAGGCTCAAGCGCTAGTCGACGATCTGCAAGAGCTACAACAACTAAGTATTGTTGATAACTTGCCAGAGCAACTCAGCAGCCTAAGCGCGGCAGAAAAGGCCATCAAACAACGCCAGCAACGGCTGTTGCCTTCTTTAGAGGGAGACAGTAATGGTTAAAGTCATGCTTCTACTACTGGCCATTGCCGTTGGCCTCGCACTGGGACCCCAATTAGCCGGAAATAAAGGCTACGTGCTCATCGCCTTTGATAATTACACTATCGAAATGTCAGTCACCAGTGCTTTATTTCTCAGCTTTTTGCTATTTTGCGCATTGCTATTCAGCTTATGGCTAGCGCGGTGGTTATGGTTAAGCTTCTCTCGCAGTGGTACTTGGTGGGGCCAAAGGCGTAAACAAAAAGCGATTAGCCATACTCATCAAGGTATGTTGGCTATGATGCGAGGTGATTATCAAAATGCTGAAAAGCTAGTGAGTAAAGCAGCCAACTTAAGTGATGCACCGGCCCTCAACTACCTAGCCGCAGCTGAAGCCGCTCAGGAGCAAGGCCAAGACAAAAAACGAGATAAATATTTAGAACAAGCAACACGCTTAGCCGATAATGACGCGGCAGTGTTGATCACTCAGGCACGGCTACAATTGAAGCAGCAAAACTATGCGGCCGCTCTGAATAGCCTAGAGCAGCTGCCCCATGACAGCCTCAAACAATCCAGTGTAAAACGGATGTTATTAAGTGTATTGCCAGAGCTTGGGCTATGGCAACGCTACATCGACATGCTGCCCTCGGCCAATAAAGACGGGCTAATCGACCAGCAACAGTTGCACTCGGCACTATCACACGGCTATCAACAATTGTTTCTAGAGCTGGCCAATAGCCAAGGCTCTGAGGCCGTGGCTGCACATTGGAATAACATGCCACGGAAACAGAAAAAACAAATGAGCATTGCCGCCGCAGCATGTAAAGCGTTAATCAGTTCCGGTGACAATCACGCCGCCTATCAACTGTTGGGCGACTTAATTAACCGTCATACTGACAGTGAACTGCTCAGCGTGGCCAGTCAGTTGCATCTCAGTGACCCTTATCCCTTATTGCAACAGTTATTAAAGTTACGCCACAAACATCCGGAAAATGCCGAGCTATTTTGCTTAATTGCTCGCTTGTATGCCCAACAGGAACAATGGCCAGAAGCTAAAGACTTCTACCAACAAAGCATGCAGCTAACACCCAGCGTAACCTGTTATCAAGGTTTAGCTGAGGTTTATCGACAGTTAAATGATAACGAACAAGCGGTCCACTATTACCGCCAAGCTTTAGCGCTATAACACAGCAATAGTAAAAATCCGCCTTCTTAGAAGGCGGCTTTGAATTACAGCCCCCTAAAAGGGGGCATATCTACGCGACTAGTTCATTTTCAAGTCTAACTGCGCCTCATATTCTTGG